>Ga0307375_10002125_pt1 | contig 20725 bp, 13 predicted proteins | sample TR1MG_FD_202531 | JGI IMG/M metagenome (GOLD analysis project Ga0307375, IMG submission 202531) | Soil microbial communities from Risofladan, Vaasa, Finland - TR-1 | ecosystem: Environmental > Terrestrial > Soil > Coastal area > Acid sulfate soil | place: Finland: Risofladan, Vaasa | collected...
GGCAACTCGCGCGCGGGATTTCTTTTCATGTCGGTCTCGCTTCTGCTTTCCGGAGTGCTGATCCTGCGCTTGCGGCCTCAGGAGCAGCTTGCGCATGCAGGCGAATGAAGGGCCGGCGAAGATGTAAACCATAAGGTTGAGCCGCGGTCGTATCCGCAGCAGCGGAATGTTGCGACCTCTGTTTGCCTGTGCAGAGACCGGCAGCCAAAGAAAGCTAACCAGCGAGCACAAGCCCTCCAGCGATTTCCATTCCTCGGCATTTGAAGTGATAGAAGACGCAGATCTGCGCCACTTCGCAGGACGATAAATCACCCAGCCTCTGTTTCAGGCCGGGTGACTTATGACGCAGAGTAGGAATGCTCCGCGATTACTTTTTGCCTACCGGAACCGGGTCAGCATTCCAGTCCGGCGGCTGCTCGCCCAACATGTTGCGCACAAAGAAGTCGTAGGTCTTGCGCAGGGTGTAGTAAGCATAGGGGCCACGCGTGCCGTGGTCAGCGCCGGGCACCTCCAGCAGATCGAAGGTTTTGTGAGCGCGGATCAATCGGTCCACAACCTGCAGCGTGGAGGAAGGATCAACGTTGTGATCCATCTCGCCAAAGATGAGAAGCAGCTTTCCCTTGAGCCGCCAGGCGTTGTCGACATTGGAGGACGCAGAATATTGCGGGCCGACGGGCCAGCCCATCCATTGCTCGTTCCACCAGATCTTGTCCATACGATTGTCATGGCAGCCGCTGTTGGAGACCGCGACGGTGTAAAAGTCTGGATGGAAGAGCAGCGCGCCCATCGAGCTTTGGCCGCCGGACGAGGTGCCGAAGATGCCGACGCCTTTCGAGATGTCGTACCAGGGGAATTCGGCGGCCGCGGCTTTGTGCCAGAGAATGCGATCGGGAAAACCGGCATCTTTGAGATCTTTCCAGGTCACGTCGTGGAAAGCTCGCGAGCGGTTGTTGGTGCCCATGCCATCCATCTGCGCCACAACGAAGCCGAGTTGCGTGAGCGGCTCGATGCGCGGGGTGAAAGATTTGGGGACAAACGAGCCCTGTGGCCCGGCATAGATGTCTTCGATGACTCGGTATTTCTTGTGCGGATCGAAGTTTTCCGGCTTGTAGATCACGCCCCAGATGTCCGTAATTCCATCGCGCCCCTTGGCGTGGAAAACTGTGGGTGGATGCCAGCCGGCGGCAAGGAGCTTGCTGATATCGGCGTGCTCCACGACGGCAAGCTGCTTGTTGTCAGAGGTGCGGTAGAGGGCCATGGTCGGGGCAAGGTCAATGCGCGACCAGGTGTCAATGTAATACTTTCCGTCCGGCGAGAAGACCACGTGGTGATTGGCCGGCGCGGGCGTGAGCGGCGTGAGGCCGGTTCCGTCAAAATTGATGCGGTAGGCGTGAACAAAGTAAGGGTCCTCGCCGGGATTCATGCCGCTGGCCTCAAACCAAATCTGGCGCTTCTGGTCGTCCACGTAATTCACCGCGCGCACAACCCAATGGCCCGAGGTGATTTTGTTTTCGAGAGCGCCGGTGCGGCCGTTGAAAAGGTAGAGGTGCTCCCAGCCGTCACGCTCAGAGGCCCAGATGATCTCCTTGCCATCGTTCACGTCGTGGCGGTAAATCTTGCCCGTGTCGGATTGGTTCATGACCAGAGGCTCGTAGTTGATGAAGGTCTTGCTCTGCTCATCGATGAGAGTTCGCGCAAGGCCTGTGTGTGCGTCCACCTCGATGACGCGATAGACCTGGTGACCGCGCTGGTTGTAGTCGAAGGTGAAGCCGCGGCTGTCCTTCCACCAGACGGCGCGCGAAAGCTCATAAGGATTGGGGAATAGCGCGTTGGAGATGGGGATTTCTTTGTGCGCGGGCACATCAAAAAGCACCGGCTGCGGAAGCGCCAGTACATCGCCCGCCTTGGGGTAAACCATGGTGAAGGTTTCCGGCTGAAGCTGGTCCTTGGGCGACGACTCCACATAGTGAAGGACGCGGTGATATCCAGGGCGGATGCGGTAGGCGACCAGATGTGTGGAGTCGGGCGACCAGGACATGGTGGAGAAGGCGTAGTAATTGCCCTCGGAGCCGTCTTCGCTGAGCGTGAAGTCCTGCTTGCCGTCCTTCGAGCGAACCATCACGTTGAAATTGAGGATGTAGGCGAGCCACTTGCCGTCCGGCGAAGCCATCGTCTTCTTCGTGCTGTTCTCCGCCTTCGGCGTGTCGTCGTAGCCATAATCGTCGCCGGAAAAGATGGGATGGCCGGCGCACTTCCATTCCTTCAGGTCGCACTTCCAGGCCGTATCGCCGACCTCAAATGCCATGGCCGACTCGCCATCAAGGAAGCGAAAACTCGCGAATGGGAGAGTCAGCGCGGTAGCTCGTTCACCGCCGGCGGCCGAGAGCGCCGCGGCAAGCTTCGCGTGGTCAAACGCGGGCTGTCTGGCCTGTGTGGCCGCGGAGTAGAGCGCGAACTGGTGGCCGCCCTCTACGCTCTTCCGATAGAGAAAGCGGCCCCTTGAAGGAAGCCAGACGGGGGTGTCTGGCAAGTCCAAAACCAGCGAGTCGTACTTCTGCTGGAGGTGCAAGGCGTGATCGTAGTCGGCCCGGGTGACCTGGCCAGATGCGCCGCATACGAGCCCGCCCATGCAGGCAAGCACCAGAGTGTAGATCGCGTGTTTGGGATTCATGCTCCTCCTGTCAGACTGCAGATAAGACTGAGTTCAGACCGCTCAAAAACGATATTCCGACCGGATGGCGGCCGGAACCCGCGCCGATTGACCGGGCGCAGATTGTTTTCATAAGGCGACTTCTTGCACTGCCGGACTGTACGGGGCGCGACAAGCGGCGCAGCAGAAATTTTCAGAGAATTGGAACACAACTTCGCTTAAAGAATTGTGTACAATATGGCATGCAGTTCGTCAAGCCTCAAAACGATCGCATTGCGATTCCCGTCTTCCGGATCAGACTGCTTTGCAGCAGGCAGGACAGCTACCAACTGCCGCGTTCGCCGAAAATGTCGATGACCCGGGCCAGGCGTCCGCAGCCGTTTTCCCAGTTCACCTGCAGGGCGCGCTCGGTCCGGTCAGGATCGCCGGCAGCAATCGCCGCGATGATCTCCTCATGTTCTGCGACCGAAAGGTGGAGGTCATGAAGAATCGAACTCGCATAAAGACGCCAGTACCGCTCGGCCTGAGGCTCAATGGACTTGTGCAGGGTAGTAAGCCGGGGACCGGCTCCGGCCTCAATGATGGTGCGGTGAAAACCGTGATCGATGTCGAAGATTCCAGCGGTGCGGGAAGCTTTTCCGCCGAGAATGTCGCGCAGTTGCTCGTTGAACCCACGCAACTGGGCGACAATTTCATTCCTTCGGCTTTTGGGCAGCGCGGCCGTGCTCCTGCCGGCAAGCCCTTCCACATGGCCGATGATGGGGTAGAGTTCGGCGGCATCTTCCTGGGTGAGAGGGGCGACCACCATGCGCGATTTGCGCGCATTGGTGTGCTCGATCACGTAGCCCTCCCGCTGCAGCAGGTGCAGGGCGCTGCGGACCGGGGTTCGGCTCATGGCGAGATGGCGGGCCAAGTCCGCTTCCACAATCCACGACCCGGGCGAGAGGCGGCCATGAACAATCAATTCGCGAATTTCATGAAAGGCCTTGCGCAAGCTGTTTCCATGTACAGCTTTGGCCCGTCCGGTTGATTTGCCGCCACCTGCCGCATGAACTGCCATCTTTTAAGTTGCTCCGTCTCTCCCAAGGGATTGTACCTTGCGACTTTGTGTTAAAGCTGGGAAATTCAACACAGTGTCTACACCTGGATTAAGATAGTATCCAGATTTGTGGACAATTTGAGAGCTATGTCCTCGATTCAGATTATCGACTCCCATACGGCCGGCGAGCCAACCCGGGTTGTTGTCTCCGGCGGTCCCGAATTGGGAACCGGGCCTCTACCGGAACGTTTGCGCCGCTTTGCCGAGGCGCATGACTCCTTTCGTTCCGCTGTGGTGAATGAGCCTCGCGGATCCGACGTGCTGGTGGGGGCGCTGCTTGTGGAGCCCACGGACAGCCAGTGCGCGACCGGTGCCCTGTTCTTCAACAATGTGGGATACCTGGGCATGTGCGGCCACGGCACCATTGGGGTGGTCACCACGCTGGCGCGTCTGGGGCGCATCCAGCCGGGAAGGCACACAATTGAGACCCCCGTGGGCGTTGTGGGAGCGACCTTGCACCCGTCCGGCAAAGTGACGGTGGAGAATGTGGCCAGCTTCCGCTTTCGCCGGGACGTTCCGGTAAAAGTCCCAGGATTCGGCGTGGTGAGCGGCGACATTGCGTGGGGCGGTAATTGGTTCTTTCTGACGGAATCGAAGCCCTGCCCGTTGACTCTTGAGCATTGTGAGAATTTGACGGAGTTCACCTGGGCCGTGCGCGGAGCGCTTGAGGCGGAAGGAATCACGGGAGAAGGCGGCGGTCTGATTGACCATATCGAGCTGTCTGCGCCGGCGGAAACAACAGAGGCGGACAGCCGCAATTTTGTTTTGTGTCCCGGCAAGGCCTATGATCGCTCACCGTGCGGGACAGGAACGAGCGCCAAGATGGCCTGCCTGTCCGCGGACGGAAGACTGGCCCCCGGAGAGCTGTGGAGGCAGGAAGGCATTCTCGGCACCGTCTTCGAGGGCTCTTATAAGATCGCCGACGAATCCCCCACGCACATCCTGCCGAGCATCACTGGCTCAGCATTCATCATCTCCGAGGGCCGGCTAATCCTGGATCCTGAAGACCCGTTCCGAACGGGCATTGGCTCATGACGGAGAGCTTTGATGTCGCGATTTTGGGCGCGGGCATCGTGGGCGCCGCCTGCGCACGCGAGTGCGCGACGCATGGCCTGAAGACGGCCGTGTTCGATGCCTCGGACGTGGGCGGGGGCGCCACGGCCGCGGGCATGGGACACATCGTGGTGATGGATGACTCACCGGCGCAAATGGATTTGACGCGCTGGTCCGTGGAACTGTGGAGGCAACTCGCGTCCGAGCTTCCGCCGCAGGCCGAGTTCGAGGCACGAGGCACAATCTGGGTGGCGGCCGATGAGGAAGAGATGGCCGAGGTCCGGCGCAAGCAAAAGCTCTACTCCTCAGCCGGAACAGAGACGGACATTCTGGACAGCCGGGAGCTGGCTGAAGCCGAACCCCAACTGCGCCCCGGACTGGCCGGCGGACTGCTGGTCCCTTCCGATGCCGTTCTGTACCCGCCGTGTGCCGCGGCACATCTGCTGCAAAAGGCCACTGAGATGGGAGCGTGGACTGCGACCGGAAAGCGCGTGGTCGAGGCCGGGCAAGGAAGGGTGCGGCTGGCGGATGGGACTGAGGTGCATGCAAGGTACATTGTGAATGCGTGCGGAACCGATGCTCCGAGTCTGACGCCGAGCGTACCCATCAGGAAACGCCGGGGACACCTTGTGATTACGGAGCGCTACCCCGGATTTGCGCACCACCAGCTTGTGGAGCTCGGCTACCTGAAGAGCGCGCACGCGCTTGCGACGGACTCGGTTGCCTTCAACGTGCAGCCGCGGCAAACGGGGCAGCTGCTGATTGGGAGCTCGCGCGAGTACGACGCCGACGACAAGCAGATCAATCATGCATTGCTGGCGTGGATGGTGAGACGGGCGCAAGAGTACATGCCTGCCATCGGCGCGCTGCAGGCGATCCGCGTATGGACCGGATTTCGAGCCGCGACACCAGACAAACTACCGCTCATCGGCCCCTGGCCCGAGGATGAATCCGTTTTTCTGGCCACTGGGCATGAAGGGCTGGGCATTACGACTTCGCTTGCAACAGGAAAGCTGCTACTGGCCAGCATTACCGGAGCAGAAACCAAGATCTCCGCGGAGCCCTATTTACCCGCCCGTTTTCTTGCCCGACAGAGTGGGAACCCTGCGTCGAACCAGCCGGAGGCCGCGCATGGGTGAACGGCCTCGCATGCTCGCGTTGACCATCGACGGTGTGACCCTGGAGGTTGCGCCGGGTACGACGGTGGCATGCGCCGCTCTGTTGGCTGGCTCGCATACGCGGTGGTCAGTGACTGGCGAGCCACGTGCGCCGCTGTGTGGAATGGGAATCTGCATGGAGTGCCGCTTGACAATCGACGGTGTGCATCACCAGCAGAGCTGCCAGATTTTGTGCACGGAAGGCATGCAGGTGACCACGGAGGGAGGGCTCTCCGCACCATGATGAAGGCATTTGACACGCTGGTGATTGGCGCAGGGCCCGCGGGCATTGCGGCCTCGGTGACGGCGGCGGAACGCGGCAGGCTGGTGGGCCTGGTGGACGACAATCCTGCTGCGGGCGGACAAATCTGGCGCGGTGGTGCGCACCTTCCCTCCACGGCACGGCGATGGTTGGACAGGCTCGAGGCTTCCACCGTGGAACGTTTGCACGGATGGAGGGTCTTCGACAGTCCTGAGCATGGCCTGCTGCAGGCGGAACGCACCGGCGCCGCGGCGCGAGACGCCACGATAAGCCTGCGCTTCGGGAACCTGATTCTGGCCACGGGCGCGCGCGAGCGCTTTGTTCCCTTCCCCGGATGGACGCTGCCCAACGTAATGGGTGCGGGCGGGCTGGATGCCATGGTGAGCGGCGGTCTGCCGATTGCGGGCAAGCGCGTCGTCGTGGCCGGAACGGGGCCACTGCTGCTAGCGGTGGCGGCACATTTGGCTGCGCGCGGTGCGGAAATCGCGGCAATCTGCGAACAGGCGAAGGCCGGGCAAATGATGCCATTGGCGCTGCATCTGCTGGCGCAGCCGGGCAAGCTCCGGCAGGGCGTCCAATATCGGTGGACAACGCGGCACAGCCGGTATCGCACGAACTGCCATGTCGTTGCGGCCCATGGAGACGACCAACTGCACGCCGTTGAGCTGCGGCAAGGCCAAGAGCATTGGACGGTGGAATGCGACTATCTTGCGTGCGGCTTCCACCTGATTCCGAACACCGAACTGGCAGCCTTGCTGGGTTGCCGGCTGGAAAATGGATTTGTGGCCACCAGCGAGCTGCTGCAATCCTCGGTGCCGGGAGTGTGGTGCGCGGGAGAGCCGACTGGCATCGGCGGCGTAGAGCTGTCGCTACTGGAAGGACGGCTTGCCGGGCTCGCCGCAGACGATCGAGCGCAGGAGGCACAACGGCTCGTTCCACGTAGGCGGACAGCGCTGCGTTTTGTACGCGCCCTGAAAAGTGCATGCAGGCTGAATTCGCAACTGCGCACCCTGGCGGACGACAGCACAATCGTTTGTCGCTGTGAAGACGTTCACTTCGGGTCATTACGAGAGCGCGAAAGCTGGCGCGACGCCAAGCTGCATACGCGGTGCGGCATGGGCCCCTGCCAGGGGCGCGTCTGCGGGGGCGCCACGGAGTTTCTCTTCGGATGGCAAGCGGACTCAGTTCGCTCTCCGATTTTTCCGGCGCGGGTTTCCGGCCTGGCAGAGTCGACTGGTTCGGCACACATTGATTCCAACAACCTGAAGGAGACAGTATGAAGTGGACCGGCGTAATGCCTGCGATGACAACCTGTTTTGACCAGAACCTGCGCGTGGATCACGCTTTCATGAAGCGGCATGCCCAGTGGCTGCTTGCCAATGGATGCACAGGCATCATCGCACTGGGCTCGCTGGGAGAGGCCGCAACACTCACCAACGAGGAGAAGAATGCGCTGCTGAAAAACATCGTGGCAACCGCGAAGGAGTCGCCTGTGATTGCGGCCATCTCCGCGCTCTCCACGGTTGAGGCCGTGGCTCTGGCAAAGATGGCCGAACAAGCGGGCTGCGCGGGCCTGATGGTGCTGCCGCCTTATGTGTATCGCGGCGACTGGCGGGAGATGAAGGCGCATATCGCCGCAATTTTTGAGGCCACGCGGCTTTCCTGCATGCTTTATAACAATCCTGTCTCCTACGGAACAGATTTTCTTCCTGAGCAGATTGCAGAGCTTGCAGCCGAGCACGAGAATTTTGCTGCGGTGAAGGAGTCCACCACCGACGTGCGCCGCGTGACCGCAATTCGAGCGCTGGTGGGCGATCGGCTGCGGATTTTTGTTGGAGTGGACGATGCGATTGTTGAAGGCGTGGCAGCTGGCGCTGTAGGCTGGGTTGCGGGACTGGTGAATGCGTTTCCGGCTGAGTCGGTGGCCCTGTTCAATGCGGCGGTGGAAGGCCGGGATGAGGATGCGTTCGCGCTTTATCGTTGGTTTTTGCCACTGCTGAGAATGGACACCGTGCCAAAGTTTATTCAGCTCATCAAGCAGGTGCAGCAGGAGACCGGGACGGGCAATGCACGGGTGCGTGCGCCGCGGTTGGAGGTGGTGGGTGCAGAGCTGGAAGCAGTGCGCGCTGCCGTGAATCAGGCACTTGCCAATCCTCCATCGATGCAAAGCACTGCCTTTCCGCAGGGAGGAGAATGATGGAGCTAGAAGGAGTGTCCTGGATTGCGGGAGAACGTGCGGGGCAAAGCGGGGCTGAGTTTCGCGCCGTGAATCCTGCCACAGGAGAAGCCATTGAACCCGCGTTCCACTCCGCCACAGAAGAAGATGTGGACCGGGCGGTGCAGGCAGCGCAGTCGGCCTTCCTTGTGTGGCGCAAGGCCGGCACTGCGGATCGAGAGCAACTTCTGCGTTCGATTGCCGACCGGCTGGATGCGGCGGCAGACGAGATTGTGGAACGGGCACAACAGGAGACCGCTCTGCCCGAGGGGCGCCTGCGCGGAGAGGTGCAGCGAACCAGCAATCAGTTGCGCATGTTCGCGCGGCTTGTGGAAGAGGGATCGTGGGTAGAAGCGTGCATTGACACAGCGCTACCCGATCGCAAGCCACTGGCGCGGCCCGACCTGCGCTCGATGCTTCGGCCACTGGGCCCGGTTGCAGTTTTTGGTGCGAGCAATTTCCCGCTTGCGTTTTCGGTCGCAGGCGGGGACACAGCATCCGCGCTTGCGGCGGGGAATCCTGTCCTTGTGAAAGCACACCCTGCCCATCCGGGAACGAGCGAGTTGGTAGGCAGAGTGATCGCCGAGAGCATCAAGCGGTGCGGTGCGCCGGCGGGCCTCTTCTCTCTGCTGTTCGATGCTGGCTTTGCGGTTGGCCAGGCGCTGGTGACACATCCACTGATTCAGGCCGTAAGTTTCACCGGATCGCAGAAGGGCGGCCGCGCGCTGATGGATCTCGCGGCGCAACGGCCAAATCCAATTCCCTGCTTTGCGGAGATGGGCAGCACAAATCCTATCTTCATCCTTCCCGGGGCGCTGAAGGAGCGCGGCACTGCGATTGCCGGTGGGCTGTTTGGCTCGTTCACCTTGGGCGCGGGCCAGTTCTGCACAAAGCCTGGAATGGTCTTCCTGCCCGACCAGCTTGAAACAGAGCCTTTCCTCGCGGAGATGCGCCGGCTGACCGGCGAGAGCAGCGCCTTTTCGTTGCTGACGCCCGCGATTGCCGCCAACTACAGCCGGTCACTGGAAGCGCGAAAGAAGACGGAAGGGCTATCGGCACACACATCCACAGCTGCGGGTGGACCGTGCCGCGCTGGAGCGGTTTTGCTGGAGACTGAGATCGAAACCTTCCTCGCCAAGCCGGCGTTGAGCGAGGAAATCTTTGGACCCACAACTCTTTTGGTGCGCTATGGCAAACGCGAGGCGATGATGCATGCCGCGGAAGAGCTGGAGGGCCACTTGACTGCGACGATTCTCGGAACTGACGGCGACCTTGCGGAGAACCGTGATCTGATTGCGGTGCTGGAACGCAAGGCCGGTCGCGTGCTATTCAATGGATTCCCCACCGGAGTGGAAGTGTGCGACGCAATGGTCCACGGCGGCCCGTATCCATCGTCTTCAGACAGCCGCTTTACGGCGGTTGGCACACGCGCCATACTTCGCTTCGCACGGCCCGTCTGCTACCAGGGATTTCCTGAAGCGGAGCTTCCAGAGGAGTTGCAGAACGCCAACCCGCGCGGCATCTGGCGCATGGTGAACGGCGCCATGACTCGCGACCCAGTTCTAAATTAACGAGAGCCGCAGTCTGAACTCACAAAATATGAGGCCCCGGCGCATGCGCGTTCGGGGCCTTCGTTCCGATGCATGAAACCCGCGGCTAGGGTCGCTGCACACCGCGGATGGGCGTCACATTGTGCTGCAGCAGCTCGCGATTGAAAGCGGGCAATTCGACGGTCAAAAGATGGTGGTAGTCCGATTCCGCCGCGTCCAGCTTCTGCTCAATCTGATGAAAAAGTTCCACCTCCGTATCTGTGGGTCGATACTCTGTTCCTCCCGCCACGTCGCCCGCGCCCGGACCAATTTCCGCTTCGAGCCAAAGCAAATTGTAGTAGACCTTCCATGCCGAAATGTAGGTTTTGTCGTCGCTGGCGGCGAGGGGATTCGAGAGCAGCTCGTACTCCACGTCCTGCATCTTCGTATCCATGGCCTGGGCGGCCTTGGCCAGCGCGGGGTTGCCCTTTTCGCTATCCAGCATCTGCTCCACAACCGAGAGCTGCTTGCGCATCCACTCAAAGTTGTTCACCATGTCCGCGGTCTTGCTCACGTCGGCGGCAACCTGCAACTGGAGCTTGACGGAAGCTTCAATATCGGCCTGGCTTCCGGGGCTGTGCGGGTCCATGAGAATCGTAACGGGCTGCGAGTAGGTCTTTCCGTCCACGGTGAGCTTGGCCACGTAGTCTCCGGGCACAGCCATGGGCGTGGGAATCTCTTCCATGCCCCAGTGCGTGACGGGACGAACATCTTTGCCGAAAAAGCGGCCTTCGATAAAGATGTGCGGGTCTTCAGGAGGCAGCGTGCGCAGAGCCACCTGGCGCGGCGGGGCGTAGTGCATGTTCCAGCCGATGCGATTGAGGCCAGCGTGGGCCGGTCGAGTGAGCTTGCGGACCAGGCTTCCCTTGCTATCGAAGATTTGCAGTTCCGCCGGCTTGGAGGGCGCAGACTTGAGCGCGAAGTCGAGGAAAGCAAACTCGCGCCTCGGCAGGCGATAAGTGGGCCGGGGCGTGAAGAAGCGAACGTCTGCTGTGGTCTTCGTCTGCGCCATCTGCTCCAGCGGCGTAATATCGTCCAGGATGTAGAACCCGCGACCGTACGTGGACACCACGAGGTCATGAAAGCGCTTCTGCACCACGGTCCAGGTGACGGGCGAAGGCGGCAGACCCTGATTGAAGTGTGTCCACGTACCCCCGTCGTCCAGTGAGTAGTAGAGCGCATTCCCGGTTCCCGCGAAGAGGAGGTTTTTGCAGTTCGGGTCCTGGGAGACGTTCCGCACATAGGCGAGCGGACCCTTGGGCAAATCTCCGGAGATCTTTGTCCAGGTTTTTCCAAAGTCGGTGGTTCTGTAAATGTAAGGATCGCGATCGTTCACGAGATGGAAGTCGATGGAGACGTAGGCCGATCCCGCATCAAAGAAGGACGGCTGAATGCTGGTGACGGTTCCCCAGGGCGGCAGGTTGGGAATGTTCTTCGTCACATCATTCCAGTGGGTTCCACCATCGGCCGTGTACCAGACCTTGCCGTCGTTGGTGCCGGCCCAAAGCAACCCCTTCTGCACCGTGGAAGGCGCGATGGCGAAGACGACCTCGCCATAGAATTGCCCGAGGTTGTCTGCAATGAGCCCGCCGGAAGAGACGATGCGCGAAGGGTCTTTGGTGGAAAGATCAGGACTGATGACGGACCAGCTTTGCCCTTCGTTGCTCGTCTTGAAGATGACCTGGCAGCCGTAATAGACCGTTTTGTGATCGAAGGGATCAATGGCCAGCGGCGGCGTCCAGTGGCAACGGTACTTGGTCTGATTGGGCGCCGAATCCAGCGTGTGGAACCACGGACCGACGGACCGCGCCTCATGCGTGCGCGCATCCCAGCGTGTCACCTCGTCGGCATAGCAGGAGGCCCAAACGATATTCGGATCGGTTGGATCGGGCAGCGTGAATCCGGATTCGCAGCCACCCATGCGATGATCCCATCCGGCATCGGGACCCTCGCCCATGGGAATGCTGGGCCCGCGCATGGTGCTGTTGTCCTGCATGTTGCCGTAGACGTAATACGGGATCTGGTCGTCGACAGCGACGTGATACATCTGGCCGATGGGCAGGATGACGTTGTTGAAGCCATGCCCATCCACCGTGGTGATGGCGAGCCCACCATCAAAAGAGATGGCAAAACGGTTGGCGTTGGTAGGGTCGATCCAGATGTCGTGATTGTCACCGCCCCAGTACTTCGCCTCAAAGGTGCGGCCGCCATCCAGCGAAACCAGAAAGCTGCTGTTGGCCACCATCACCTTGTTTTCATCGTTGGGCGAGATGGCGAGGCGAATGTAATAGCCGCCACGGCCGATGAGCGTTCGGTCCCAGCTCATCACGCGCCAGTTGGCGCCTCCATCGTCGCTGCGCCAGAGCGATCCCTGCTTGTCGGTTTCAATCAACGCATAAATGCGATTGGAATCCGTAGGCGCCACGGCCACGTCCACTTTGCCCACGGGCGAGTGCGGCAGGCCGTGCCCCTCGATGCGCTTCCAGGTGGTGCCGCCGTCATGGGAGACGAAAACGCCGCTGCCTGGACCGCCGCTGATCTCAGCCCAGGTGTGCATGGAGACCTGCCACATGCCTGCAAACATCGTGCGCGGGTTCTCGGGGTCCATGGCAAGGCCGGAGCAACCTGTGTTCTCGTCCACGAAGAGCACGTGTTCCCATGTCTTGCCGCCGTCGCTCGTGCGGTAGACGCCGCGCTCCTTTTGCGCGCCTCCCAGGCGCCCCAGCGCGCAAACAAACACACGTTCCGGATCGCGCGGATCAATGACGATGCGCCCGATGCGCCCTGTTGGATCGAGTCCCACGTGTTCCCAGGTTTTGCCCGCGTCAGTCGATTTATAAACGCCGTTGCCGGTCACATCGATGTCGCGAATGGCCCAGGCTTCACCCGTGCCCGCCCAGACGACGTTGCGATCCGAAGGCGCCACTGCGAGGGCCCCGATGGCCGCCACCGGCTCATGATCGAAGATCGGCTTCCAGTCATTGCCGCCGTCGGTCGACTTCCAAATGCCGCCCGAGGCCGCGCCTGCATACCACGTGCTGGCGTCACCCGGAATGCCAGCCACGGCGGAGACGCGATTGCCGGCCGCGGGACCAAGAAAGCGGAAGGCAAAGTCGTTGGGGAACCGGTTGTCTCGCTGACGCTGCGCCCAGGTTGCGGTGCAACCAACGGAAACACACAGTGCACAGATGACAACGTTGCGAAGAAAATGGAATTTAGTTGGCATTCTGGATTGGCTCTCCATCTGCAAAATTGGAAATCGCGGACGCACCGTTGCAACTTTACGGCTCGCATCAGCCGGATCGCTCCTCGTGCTTGCTCCATGCGGCGGCGGGCCAGTGCGAATCTCCCTGAAAGTGCGCACCGCTCGCTACGTAATTGTATGTTAGATTGTATACATTATCGCGGCTCCAATCCAGGAGTTCTTTCTTTAGACGACGCGCTCTGCGGGCAATCCTTGCAGTAGATACGGCTTCCAGTGGAGTCAGCCCGATGCGCGCCACACATTGCCGCGATTTTCTCCTTTTCCATTCGGCTGGCCATGCTCGATGATGGTCCGAGAACCGAGCCACGATGGCCCGTTGCAGCCATCCACAATGACGGAGCGGGCCATGAACGATAGCGCACATTCGCAGGAGACCGAGTTCCGCCGGGGACTCGGCCTGTTCGATTCCATCATGATTGTCACCGGCATCATGATCGGGTCGGGCATCTTTATTGTCTCGGCTGAAATGTCGCGCCAAATTGGCAGTGGCGGCTGGCTGCTGGTGGCGTGGACCGTCACGGGCGTCCTCACCGTCTTTGGCGCGCTGAGCTACGGCGAACTGGCGGCGATGATGCCGCAGGCCGGCGGCATGTATGTGTATCTGCGCGAAGCCTTCTCGCCGCTGATGGGCTTTCTTTACGGCTGGACGCTGTGGACGGTCATTCAGACGGGAACCATTGCGGCGGTCGCAATCGCCTTTGCGCGATTCACCGCGGTTCTGGCGCCGTCCATCTCGGAATCGCATTACCTCATCGCACCCATTCACATCTCGAGCCACTATGCGTTGTCGCTCTCCACCGCCCAGGTACTGGCCATCGTCATCATCGTCGCTCTCACAGTGACGAACAGTTGCGGGCTGAAGTATGGCAAATGGGTACAGAACATCTTCACTGTGGCCAAAATTGGCGCACTACTCGCGCTGATTGCAATCGGCCTCACATTCGGCGCGAACGCGGCCGCCATCCACGCGAACTTCCACCATTTCTGGACCGCGCATCCCACCGAATCGCTTGCCACTGGATTTACCTCCGTCACGGCGATTGGCATGTTCGTTGCCATCTGTGTCTCGCAAACCGGCTCGCTCTTCGCCGCCGACGCCTGGCATGAAGTGGCGTTTTTAGCCGCCGAGGTGCGCAATCCGCGGCGCAACCTCCCCCTGGCTCTGATGATTGGAACCGTATCCGTGATTGTGCTTTATCTGCTCGCCAATGTTGGATACCTGCTGACCCTGCCTCTGCCCGCGATTCAGCATGTTGCCGACGATCGCGTGGCGACGGCGGTAGTCAGCGTAGTCTTTCCAAAATTTGGCGCAGGCATGATGGCCGTGGCCATCGTGATTTCGACTTTGGGTACGACCAATGCGCTTACGCTGGCCGGGGCGCGAGCCTCCTTTGCCATGGCAGAGGATGGTCTTTTCTTTCCCGTAGCAAAACGGCTGAACAAGGCGCATGTGCCGGGATGGGCGCTGCTTCTGCAAGGCGCCTGGTCCGTGCTGCTGGTTATTCCTCGCACGTTTAACCCAGCGACCGGGCAATATGGAAATCTCTATAGCGACCTGCTTGCGTATGTGATCTCGGCCGCGCTCCTGTTTTACATCTTCACGGTCGCCGGAGTATTTCGCCTGCGACGGACGCGCCCTGACGCGCATCGGCCTTACCGCACCTGGGGATATCCGCTTGTGCCGGCGGCTTATATAGTGGGCGCGGCCGTCATCCTTGTGGTTCTGTTTGTGTATCAGCCCACCACTACGTGGCCGGGACTGCTGATTGTTGCCCTCGGCGTGCCGGTGTACTTTGCAATTCGCGCACGTCGGAGCACTCCCACCGCCTCCGGCAAAGGCCAGCAGGCCGGATTTAAATCGTAGCGTGACATCGCGCAAGTGAGCCTAGTGCGGCGAGATTCAAGTGCAGGTGTTGGCCAGGAGGCAAATGAGCTTACTCGATCTTTGCTCCTATCTCGGGCTCGCCGCAACCGGACTGGTCACCTTGAATCTGCTCGTAGGCATGCTCATCTCCCTGCGTTACAGTCCCGTGCGCCACTGGCCACATCGACACATCAACTTATTTGCGCTGCACCAGTGGACCGCCTATGGCGTCGTGGTCTTCATGCTGACACATCCCGCTGTCCTGCTGTTTCTACGGATTCCACGCTTTCGCATCGTCGACCTGCTCTGGCCCACGCATTCACCGCTGCAACCAAAGATTAACCTCGCCGGAGCAGGCGCTCTCTATTTGCTTGTGCTTGTGATTGGTACTTCCCTCCTGCGCCTGCGAATGCCGCGGCGCGCGTGGAGAAGCCTGCACTATCTGGTATACCCCTCGGCCATCCTTCTTTTCCTGCACAGCATTCTCACGGACCCGCTTTTGAAGGATGGTCATCCGGACCTGCTGGATGGAGGCAAGGTCTTTGTGGAGATCTGCGCACTGCTGCTCGTCGTCGCCACTGTGCTTCGTTTTCGGCTGCGCGGACGCGGATTCAGGAAGAGCAGCGCGGCTCATTCGTCCTGAAGATCGCAAGCCCGGCAACAGCTACGGCGGGTCATTTCCAGTCGGGATGTCCCTCCGTAATCGTGATGTAGCGATCGATGGGAAGATTCCTAAACCGCTGTGTTGAGCCGCCGGGCTGCGGCCACTGCACCTCCAGCCAGTCAATGGTCGAGCGCGTCCCCAATCCAAGCACCATGCGAGGATCGTGGGACGAGAGATAGCTTCCTCCCCCAACCTTGGAGCGGTGACGCAGCAGATCGGCGCTCTTCCAGCGCACGTTCGCTCCCACGGCATCGATGTTCGACTTTGTCCCGATGAGCCGCACACCGATCCAGTGGTTCTGGCGGCCGGCAAGGTTCTTCAGCAACAGCGGAGCGCCGTTGTTCGTTGCCACCAGCGCGTCCACCGCACCATCATTGTCAAAGTCGCCCAGCGCCAGGCCGCGGCCGGCAATGGGCTGCAAGAAGGCAGGGCCAGCATCCTTGCTGGCGTTCCGCCATTGGCCTCCGCTTTGCTCAAACAGCAGCAGGGGCTGCAGGTACTCAAGATCAGGATGATTCCTGTGGATCTCCAGATCCGGATGGCCGTTGGCGATGATCAGATCAAGATCGCCATCGTTGTTGAAATCGAAAAATTTCAGACCCCATCCGCTCATCATCCGGGTTCTGGGCCCAATGGGAGTGTGCATGGATACATCATTGAACGCACCGTGATGGTCGTTCCGATAGAGCGAATAGACCTCGTGATCCACGTTGGCGACAAAGAGGTCGAGCCAGCCGTCCTGGTCGTAGTCCGCAGCGTCTACGCCCATGCCGGAGCGGGCCACGCCAAAGGGGTTGTACGCAACTCCAGCCAGCAGTCCGCTATCGATAAACCGGCCGCCGGGCTGATTGATGAAGAGTGGATTCGGCGCCGTGTCGCTGCCGACAAACAGGTCCATGCGGCCATCGTTGTTCACGTCCGCGGCCACCACGCCCCAGGCCTTGCTCAGGGAAGCGGCAATGCCCGACTCGCGGCTGACGTCAGTGAACGTGCCGTTGCCATTGTTGTGGAAGAGCCAGTTTTTCGTGGGCTTGTAGACATTCGGCTTGCAATAGTAGCGGTCGCCCGGCGCGCCGCAGAGGACATTTTTCTCCTTGCTGAAGTCGGCGAAGTTGCACACGAAGAGATCGAGCCGGCCATCGTTGTCGTAGTCAAACCAGACGGCGCTGGTTGCCCATCCTGCTGCGGCCACTCCGGCCTTCGCGGTCACGTCCGTAAATGTTCCATCGCCGTTGTTGTGGTAGAGAATGCTGCGCGGATATTGCGTGAGATAGAGATCCGGCAATCCGTCGCCGTCGAAGTCGCCCACAGCAACGCCCATGCCATATGCACTGCCAGGAACGCCCGCGCTCAAAGTCACATCCGTGAATGTTCCGTCGCGATTGTTCTTGTAAAGGGCGTTGCGCAAGGGCTTGGCGGGTTGATAAAAATCGCACGGCCCACTGTTGACGACATAAATATCCATCCAGCCGTCGTTGTCGTAGTCGAGAAAGGCACAACCCGCGCCAACGGTCTCCGGCAGATACATGTTGGGCGAAAGACCGGCGGTGTGGGTCCAGTGAATTCCGCTTTCCGTTGCGGGAATCGCACGAAAGTAGGGCTGCGACGCGGATGCACCCAGCGCGCTGACCATGCGCGGCGCGGCAAGGCCCATTGCGCTCGCCGTGGCCGAGGCCAGGAAGCTCCTGCGGGTGAAAGGCGTCGACATTCGGCGGCGACTCGCAGCCATCAGGCCCAATCCAACGCGGCCGGCGGCCGCTGTTCGGCGATGCATCTCATGGCTGAACGGCGTGTCCCTGCGTCGTATCCGAGGCTTTGTTGCGCTTAGCGGCTTGCGCCTGCAGCGCCATTTCGCGCTGCGCTGCGGCCTGATCTCCGGTTCGCGCATAGGCCACCGCGAGCTGATAATGACCCGCCGGATCGTCCGGATCGAGCTTCACGTAGTGTTGCAGCGCCGGTTTAGCCTCGGCAAACTTGCCCTCCGCCGCCAGCGACATTCCCAGGGCCAGATAGGCCTCAGAGAATCCGACGTCGAGATGCGATGCGCGCGTGAAATACTCGACGGCCTCGCTCCAGTCGCCCTTGCGCCGTGACAGCTCGCCCAGGATGAATGCCGCCGAGGCGTTCGTCGGGTCGACCGCGAGTTCCTCGGCGAATTCCTGGCGGGCCGCATCCGTAGACCCTGAGTCGCCCGCTTCGGCCAGAGCGATCTGGCCAAGATGATAGTGAATTCCGGGAACCTTCGGATGATTTTTCAGGATTGACCGATAGATTGCAGCAGCCCGCTCATTCTTGCCCTGCGACTCCAGGCTCTCCGCCTCTAACCGCTGCGCCTGATAAGAGTCAGGATGTTTCGCCTGCAGCTCGCGCGCGGAACGCATCGCCATCTCAGAGAAGAGATGCGTCTGTTCAAAGAGAATCTCAGGATTGCCGGGTGACTCCTGTTGCATTTGGAAAAGGCCGTCGGCGGCCGTTCGTTCATCGCCCACAGCCATGGCGCAGCGCACCGCGGCCATGTGGCCCTGATAGCGAAGCAATTTCTCTGTGATGCGCGGGAGATTGCGTTCGAGCAGCGGCAACGCCTGCGCGCAATGACCACTTTCCACAAGCTGGACGCCTTGCCGCACAGCTGCCGCCGGGGAAGAGCTAGCGGCCTGCGCATGCGCATGGAGTGGCCCAACGCAGAACAGCGCGGCGCAGACGGCCAAAGCAAGCTCCATCGCTGAGCGGTTGCCTGTCATGGACTCTTCTCACTCCTTTCGCGCGGTCAATCTCGCTTCGTTCGGCCGACACGCAGCACAATCTCGGTCGATCCGGAACCTAGTGAAACAAGCCACGCGCCTCGCTCCTTTTGAAGCGAACCGGACGGCATGTAGAGGCCGACGCCCGGGATTCTTGCCGACTGTGCAATCCGAAGCCGGGCCACCGGCGTTTCCTGCTTCGCCGGGTCCAGGCTCAGACGCACCATGCCCGTACTGGGATTGTAAACGGCTTCGCGAATGCGGCCCGCATCCAACGTGATCCACAGGCCGGCGGGCGCGATGTAGAGCCGCATGCGCGCCGCGTCCAGCGGCTGAATGCGGACCTGGCCTCCCTGCCGGCGAAGATTGCCGCCGAAACAGAGCCAACCAAGCGTGGGGTCATCGACCACATAGGTTGCAGTGTTCATGGCAAAGCCCCAGAAGCCGGGGCCATAGTCGCCCGAGTAGGGATCGGGGGTCAGCATGTCAGGAAATGCGTGGAAGGCCGCAGACGCAAAGCCGTTCTGGTTGATATCCGTCAGCTCACCCATGGTTCCGCCATAGCCCACGCGCAACAGGTAAAGATCGTCTGGATGGCTTCGGTACTCCGCAAGAAGCGGAATAGCGTTGATGCCGGAACCGTAATGGTGCAACTGGCGCTCGAGCCGGCGAACCTTGCCCGCGTAAAGAAAATCCCAGTAGCGTCGCGCGCTACCGTTGTATCCCCAGCTTGGAACCGTTGGATCATAGCCCAGTATGGCGTCTATCGTGGTCTGCGCCTTGTCCTCAAAGCCGAAGTAGCGAGTCCAGGCGTACACTTCCTCCTGGCCGGTGGAATCCCAGGGCATTTCGCTCGCGAAGGGATACTCTTCCTGGTGCCAATGATCTGCCCGCGCGCGCATGGCCGCTTTGAGCTGCTCCGCCTGCGCATTCATCCCTTCGCGCTGCAGGTCGGCCAGGATGTCGAGAAAGATGTCACCTTCCATCTGCCCGAACTGCGCGTAGTAAGGCGCCAACCGCACCATGGCCATGCTGGTTTCGTAAGCGTGCTCCAGATACCACTGCCAGGAGTGATCCGTAACCAGGCCGGGATGGTTCCTGGCAAGCCGATACAAAACCCAATAGGCGGATGCGACGTGCGGATAGTTGAAGGAGCGATCGACTGCTTCAGACTGCTTTTTGTTCCAGCTCGCCCAGGTCTTCCAGTTTTCGCTGCTCGAATAGAATCCGGGCAGGAAGGCATCGGGCTGGTAATAGAAAAGGCTCTTTCTCACTCCGTATTGATCGGGCCCGCTCTTGTATTGGATGCCTCCCCACAAGACACCATCGACAAATTGCTGAAGCTTGTCGACCTCGCCCTGATCGGGTTCGACAAACTCCTTCATCGCCAGCGCCAGCCAGGAGCCCGCACCGGCTTCGTCACTGAGCCCAGCGATCCACACCCTGCCTTCCTGCGTAACCTGGCGTCCTGCCTCGTCGTCGTAGGTAATCGCCGAAGGGGCGCGATGAAAGGAATCGTGTGCATCGGTAAACCACTGTTGCGTGGTAAGAAAGTGGCCCAGATCGGCGACAGTCTCGGCCTCAGGTTTGATGACGCGATAGCTCACCGTTTGCCGCATGCCATCGCGGTAAGTGATCGTTAGTCGAACGCGCCCCCACGTCTTGCCTTCCAGGCCGTAATTTAGCCAGCCGCCGGGCGTCGCGCGCGCCTTGCGAATCGTGATGGCTCCGGCAGGGTCCTCCTTCATGGAGGCAACCGGCTCCGAATAGCGAAGGAAGAGGTGGCCCTGCATGTCCATGGGCAGCACGTACCCCGGCACGCCCACGGCAATGGGCCGGTGGTTGGCTGCGAGAGTCTCATTGATGGCGCGGACGGAGTTGGCAAGCAGAAAGCGAAGCGCGTAGACGAATGACTTCCCTGGCGCAAGTGTGAGACTGGTTGGCGCGTTCCATGGCCGCGCCTTCTTCCACTCATTCTCCTGGTATGCCGCGCTATGCACCATCCATTCGTAAAAGCCTTCGAAGGTAATTCCGCGCGGGGTGGGGTCATGCGCCATCTCGCGCATGCCGGGCCTTTCGCTCAGAATCGGATTGTAGGCCTCGAAGGGCGTGTGTCCATCCGGCACCACAAGCAGCACGGGGCCATGGCCGCTCAGCCGCGTCACC
>Ga0307375_10002127_pt1 | contig 20709 bp, 26 predicted proteins | sample TR1MG_FD_202531 | JGI IMG/M metagenome (GOLD analysis project Ga0307375, IMG submission 202531) | Soil microbial communities from Risofladan, Vaasa, Finland - TR-1 | ecosystem: Environmental > Terrestrial > Soil > Coastal area > Acid sulfate soil | place: Finland: Risofladan, Vaasa | collected...
TGCGTGGGATTTCGGGGGGGAGGATAGGCGGGGGACTGTATGCCTGACAAGCACACTTATCAGGCATACAGACGCGGGAAAACCGGGCAGGGGAGCCGGGCGCAAAATAACATGGCCTTTTGACCCTATGCGCCATTTAAGGTTATCGTTCGCGTAAGCCCCTGATGCGTGGTCCGCCGGTGCACGACCATGCTGCCGTTCCTCTTGCGAATTTGCAGCAACGCGCATATTTTTTGCAAAAGAGGAGCAAGACTGATGCTGCAAACCCAGGAACGGCCGCGACCCACCCCCCAGGACATCGATCCCGCCGCCGCCCTGCGCGGCTTCTTCGCCATCATGCAGGCCTGGGGGCTGAACGCCGAGGCGGCGCGCGCCCTACTCGGCGCGCCCGCCGAGCGCACCTTCTACGCCTGGCGCGCCGGCAACGCCGTGCGGGTGCCGATGGATACGCTGCGCCGGATCGGCTATGTCGCCGGCATCTACAAGGCGCTCGAACTGCTCTATTCCGATCCGCACCTCGCGGACGGCTGGATCAAGCGGCCCAATCGCGCCTTCGGCGGCCAGACGCCCTTGCAGCGCATGCGCGCCGGCGACGTCACCGATCTCGCGGCGGTGCGCCGCCATCTCGACGCGGCCCGGGCGCCATGGAGCTGATCGGTGTCGTCCTGTCGCGTGGACTGGCCCCAAGCTTGGCGGGTCATCGCGTCCCGCTATCCGCCGATCACCCTGTTCGAGCGGCTGACCGCCGATCCCGCCGTCTGGGACGCGCTGATCGCCCTCGAGCAGCTCACCAATCCGCGGGTCCGCGATGAGCTCGGCGAGATTGCCCTCGTGTCGCCGGAAGAGCGGGTCAGCGGCCCCGGGGCGAGTTCCGTGATGGCCGCCTTCACCCACCTTAACCCGAAGGGATCGCGGTTCAGCGACGGCAGCTTCGGCGTCTACTATGCCGCCGCGGCGCTGGAGACGGCGATCGCCGAGACCGTGTTCCACTTCGAGGCCTTCGCGCGCGACAGCGCCGATCCGCCGCGCAGCGAGGATTTTCGCGTGCTGGTCGGGACCGTGGCGGCCGAGTTCGACGATGTCGCGGCCCTGCCGGACGCCGAGCGGCGCGCCGTCCTTGATCCCTACTCCTATGCGGCGTCCCAGGCCTACGCCAAGCCGCTGCGGGCCGCCGGGGCGAACGGGGTCACCTATCCGAGCGTCCGCCATGAAGGCGGAAAATGCCTCGGCGCCTTCCGGCCGCGCGCCGTCGGCATTCCCCACCAGGAGCGGCACCTGCAATATCGCTGGAACGGCGAGCGGGTCGATCGCTATTTCGACTACGCAAGCGACGAATGGATCGGGCTCTGACGATGACCGCGGCGGGCGCGCTCGATCAGCTCACGGCGCTGCCGGGGGAACGCGCGGACGGCGCGCTGGCGACGGCCGCGGCGCTCGCCGAGGCCTCCGCCGCCATCGCCCGCCTGGACCAGGCGCTGGCGAGCCATCCGCTGCGCCAGGCCTTCCTCTACCGGGCACGGCTCGAGGCAGTGCGCCGCCAGGCCGCCGTGGACGGGGCGCTGATCGACCCGTGGCATCTCGCCGCCACCCTCGAGGGGCTCCGACTCCGCATGGATCCCTACCTGCGCATCATCGACCGGGGCGCGATCCTCGATGCCGCCCGCGCCGCCCTCGGGCTGCATCAATGGCTGGTCGAGCCGGACTTCGATCAGGAGGGCGAAGTCCAGCGCGCCGAGGCCGTGCTCGCCGCGCAGGCCGGCGCCTTGCCGCCGCTCCTCGCCGCCGCCAAGGGTTTCCGCACCTGGATCGAAAGCGGGGAGGGGCGGGCACCGATCCGGTCGGCGCTGGTCCGCTTCTGGACCCGCCGCCACCTCCTCCGACTACCCGTACCGCTGACCGGCGCGGCTTCGTTGCGCGCGGAGCAGTCGTGGGAGCCGGAAACCTGGGTGCCCGACTTCCTGCGCGCCGTGGCGCGCGAGGCCGCGGACGGACTCGATCTTCTCTACACGATGGAGCGGTCCTGGTTCGATGCGCGGCGCGCGATCACCGGACGCCGGAAAACCTCCCGTGCCGGCGCGGCCGTGGACCTGCTCGCCGCCGCACCGGTGATTTCTGCAACATCGCTCGCCCGCATCCTCGGCATCGCGGTCAAGAACGCCATCCGGCTGCTCGACGAGCTGTGTGCGGCCAAGATCGCGATTGAGGTCACCCATCGTTCCAAGCGCCGGCTGTTCGGACTGGCCGGTCTTGCGCCGCTGCGGGACGCGGTCCGGCCCCCCTATCGGCCCGATCCGGACCGGGGACCGGGGCGGCCCCGCCACGAAATTATCGACGAGGCGGCCGAGACGGAGGTGCCGCCGTTACCGCCCCTGTCGCCGATCGAGCGAAGGGTATTCGATTACACGGCGCTGGAGGAGGCAATGGCGCATCTTGACGCGGTTGTTCGCCGCGCCCGCCAAAACCTCAGTTCTCTGAGGGTGGGCGGCTCCTGGACAGAACCGACATCAGCTGAAGCGTCCGGGACCAGCGGTGCCCCATGTCTGTAACCGCGGCTCCTTCCCCGGACGCCCTCTTACCCCCCGCAGTACGACTGGCCGCGGTCTTGGATTGCCCAGACAGCCATCCTTGACCTGTCGGATGCCGGGTTCCGGCGAGATCCCGTGGATAGCCTCTTCGGCGCCGGGCCACGCAAGACGTCGGTCGAGCGTGAGGCTTACCCGGCGCTGGCGCTGCTCGGCGACCCCGGTATCGGCGAATCGCCGACCCTGAAGCGCGAGCATGAGCGCGTATCCGCGCTGCCCGCCGAGCGCAACATCGCTTCGGTGCATGTGGACTGTGAACCAGCGCCGAAGCGGGACCCCAGCGCCGATCCGTAAGAGGGGCAAAACTCCGGGCGTAGGGTTTACGCCGGGTGGCCGCGACAGCGGATGACGTCTCTGGCAGGTTCGGAACGGTTGGCCGGCCTGGGAGGCTGAGCCGGCTGCCGAGATAGTCCCAGAAGGCGATGCCGAGCTTGGTGCAGGTTTTGGCCAGGCCGAGGAAGGCATCGCGGCAGTCGCGACCGGCATCGCTGCGGGTGCCCCCACTGACCTTGCGCTTGGTCACATAGGCGCGGATGTCGCGCTCCGATCCGGTGGTGTGCAGCGGGATCTCGGGATGGTCGAGCACGACCAGCAGTTCGTCCTTGTTGGCGTGCAGCCGCGCGAGCAGGCGATCGAGCGTGACGAATCCGGTGTGGCGGCGGAAGATACGATCGAAGCGGGCGCGCAACTGGCCGCGGCGGCGTGGTGTCGGGTTGGCGCGGTAGGCGTTCAGCGCGGCGTAGAACGTCCAGATGAGCGCGCGGACCTGCTGTTGTGCGGCACGCTGGGGCTCGGTGAAGCTGTCGAGCTTGTGCAACAGCCGCTCGGCGTGGACCCAGCACAGCGCGTGCGTGCCGACTGCAAACTGGCCAGCGTCGTCGCTGACGATGACTGTCTCGCGCAGCAGGCCATGCGCCTGGATACTGCCCCAGAGCGCGCCTTCGGTGGCGATCCGCACTGGGTCCGGGGTTGGTGGTGAGCCTGGTGATGTCGAGCCGTTCAAGATGCGCCTGCCACGCCGCTGGGTCGGCGAACCGCGTGTTCGCATCGGAGGCCAGGGCGGCGATCACTGGCCCAGCCAACGCGCGGCTGCGCATATAGGCCAGCGCCGCTTCGTTGACCACATAATCGGTATGGCCGGCGCGCAGCAGATCGAGGAAGTTCAAGCGGCTCTTGCTGCCGGTCGTGCCGAACCAGGTGAAGCTATCGTTGCCGACCTGCGTGCAGAAGCCGTTGCGGGCTTTGTGTGTACGCGCCGGAGACAAACTCCCTCACGGAAGCGGCCGGGTGGTCTGGCTGCGCCGGTGTAAAAGTCCATCGGTGTGTGAAGCTCTTTGCGTTGAGCGCAGAGGGCTGGGGGATGAAGCTCGTGGAACTGTATGGTCGGGTCCGCTACGCGGTGCGGATCGAGGGGATCAGCCGTCGTGAGGCGGCGCGGCGTTTTGGGATTGACCCTCGGACGGTGGCGAAGATGCTGGCCTTCTCCGTTCCGCCTGGTTACCGGCGCAGCCATCCGCCGACGCGCCCGAAGCTGGATGCGTTCGTCGGGATCATCGACCGGATCCTGGAGGATGATAAGGGGCGGCCGGCGAAGCAGCGGCATACGTCCAGGCGGATTTTCGAGCGTTTGCGCGACGAGCACGGCTTCGGCGGCGGCGTGACGATCGTGAAGGACTACGTGCTGGGTCAGCGCCAGCGGCAACGCGAGGTATTCGTGCCGCTGCGGCACGACCTTGGGCACGCGCAGGCGGATTTCGGCGAGGCGCTGGCGGTGATCGGCGGGGTGGAGCGGAAGATCCATTTCTTCGCGATGGACCTGCCGCACAGCGACGCCGGGTTCGTGCAGGCGTATCCCGCGGAGACGACGGAGGCGTTTTGCGCCGCACATGTCGCGGCGTTCGCGTTCTTCGGCGGCGTGCCGCTGTCGATCCTGTACGACAACACCAAGGTGGCGGTGGCGCGGATCCTGGGCGACGGGAGGCGGCAGCGCACGCGCGTGTTTGGCGAGTTGCAATCGCACTACCTGTTCGCCGACCGCTTTGGGCGTCCCGGCAAGGGCAACGACAAGGGCAAGGTGGAGGGGCTGGTCGGGTTCGCTCGGCGGAACCACTTGGTGCCGGTGCCGCACGCCGCCAGCTTCGCGGCGTTGAACGAGCAATTGCTGGCGGACTGCCGCCGTCGGCTCGGCGATCGGCTGCGCGGCCACGACGCGACGATCGGCGCGCGGCTGGCGCGGGACCAGGCGTGCTTTCACGACCTGCCGCCGTCGCCTTACGACGCATGCGACAAGCAGCCGGGGCGGGTGAGTTCGCTGTCGCTGGTGCGCTATCGCGGCACGGATTACTCGGTGCCGACGACCTACGGCCACCACGAGGTGCTGATCCGCGGCCATGTCGACAGCGTGGTGATCTCCTGCGGCGCGGAGGTCATCGCCCGGCATGTGCGGTCCTACGAGCGGGAGGACTTCGTGTTCGACCCGCTGCATTACCTGGCGCTGCTGGAGCGCAAGATCGGCGCGCTCGACCAGGCGGCGCCGCTGGCCGGGTGGGCGTTGCCGGAGGAATTCGCGACGCTGCGCCGCCTGCTGGAGGCGCGCATGGGCAAGCAGGGCAAGCGCGAGTTCGTGCAGGTGCTGCGGCTGATGGAGGTGTTCACCGCCGAGGATGTCGCGGCCGGGGTGCGTGCCGCTATCGAGCGCGGCGCGGTCGGCTTCGACGCGGTGAAGCACCTCGTGCTGTGCCGGATCGAGCGCCGTCCGCCGCGGCTCGACATGACGGTGTATCCGTATCTGCCGCGCGCCCACGTGGCGGCCACCTCGGCCCGGACCTACCTGGACCTGCTGGCCGGGACGGCGTCATGACCGACGCATCGCCGGCCACGCCGCAAATCCTTCTGGCGCATCACCTGAAGGCGCTGAATCTGCCGACCTTCCTGCGCGAGCATGACAAGCTGGCGCGGCAGTGCGCCAGCGACGGGGTCGATCATGTCCGCTACCTGCTGCGGCTGGCGGAACTGGAACTGATCGAGCGGGAACGCCGGACAATCGAGCGTCGTATCAAGGAGGCTAGGTTCCCGGCGGTGAAGAGCCTCGACAGCTTCGACTTCCTGGCGCTGGCGTCGCTGAACAAGGCGTTGGTGCTGGAACTCGCGCGGTCGGAGTATGTGCTGCGCCGGGAGAACGTGATCGCGGTCGGCAATAGCGGTACGGGCAAGACGCACATCGCGCTCGGCCTGGGGCTGGCCGCCTGCCAGAAGGGCCTGTCGGTGGGCTTCACCACGGCGGCGGCTCTGGTGCATGAACTGATCGAGGCGCGCGACGAGAAGCGGCTGCTGCGGCTGCAACGCCAGCTGGCCGCGTGCAAACTGCTGGTGATCGACGAACTGGGCTACGTGCCGCTGTCGCAGACCGGCGCCGAATTGCTGTTCGAGGTGTTCAGCCAACGCTACGAGCGCGGCTCGACCATCGTCACCAGCAACCTGCCGTTCGACGAATGGACCGGCGTGTTCGCCTCCGAGCGTCTCACCGGCGCGCTGCTCGACCGGCTCACCCACCACGTCCACATCCTGGAAATGAACGGCGAAAGCTACAGGCTCAAACAGAGCAAGCGGCGTCAACGCGCCGACCGGGGCGCCAAATCATCGGAAACCCCTCCCGACGAATGACCCATCGGCAGCCAGGCGCCCCGTACGGGGCGCCTGGCTGCCATCGTCCGTGATGTAGTTTTGCCCCGGCCCGCCGATGCATTTTTCCTCCGGCGTTGACACGCCGGGACGCCCTCGGCGCTACGACTACGAATATCGCCGCAATGGCACGGTCAATCTGTTCGTTTTCCTCGATGCGCACCGGCCATGGCGCAAGGTGAAGGTTACCGACCAGCGCACCGCGCACGACTTTGCGGAGTGCATGCGCGACCTCGTCGATGTCCATTACCCACAAGCCGACCTGATTCGCGTCGTGATGGACAACCTGTCCACCCACACCGCCGGCGCTCTCTACGAAGCCTTTCCGGCGCCGGGGGCACACCGCAGACTTCGCCGTCTGGAGTTCCATTACACGCCCAGGCACGCGAGCTGGCTCAACATGGTAGAGATCGAGATCGGCGTCCTGCGAGGTCAGTGTCTCGCCCGGCGGATCGGCGAACGCAAGCAGCTGGTCGCGCAGACCGCCGCCTGGGAAAAACAGCGCAACAAAGCCAAGGCTCGCATCAAATGGATGTTCACCGTGCAGCGCGCACGCGCCAAGTTGGCACGCGCCTATCCAGCCCCGACCAAAGGGTCATAACCGCTGTGCAGAAGTACTACTCGCACTTCGTCCGCCGTCACCGGACTCCCGCGAACTCCCCTGCCACCGTCGTAAGTTCCCCGCGCAGCGCCTGTCGCGCTGCGGGCGGCAGCGCTGGCGCCTCAACCGTGACCAGGAAGGTTAGGGGTATTCCATAGGCGGCCACCGCGGCCCGCACGTCGGCGAGCGCATCCGCGAGCGCGACCAGGCCGGCACTGTCCAGCCGTGCCACTGCAACGGGCGCCTCTACGGTTGCCTGCGCACCCTCGCCGAAGCCTGAGAACGGTTGCTTGGCGGCCTCGCCACCGCCACCGGAGCTGGTTGCGCCAACACCGGCCGCCCCTGCTGCCGGCAAGCGGAATTCCACCTTCGCGGCGCTCTGCGCCTCGCATGGCCACGGCACAGGACCGTCCGGCACAACCTCCAGGAAGCGGCTGTTCAGGGCATCGTTGATGGCCCTGCACAGCACGGTCCAGGGCAGAAGCACGCCGGGCGGGGTCAGCTTCGCCGAGACTGCGGTGAGCAGTGACAGCGCGGTCGCCACCCCGTCGCTCCGGCCGTCGGGCAACGCCTCCGGCGTCAGAGCGGCCAACGGCACGGGAGCCGGGGGCGAGCGCAGCGTAGCGGGCTTCGCGACCGCGCCCGCCGGCGGCTCCTCGCCGCAGTACGACATCGGGCCGTTCGTCACCCACAGGTGCCCCACCTTCACCGCGGCCGTTGCCGCGTTCAGCACCTTGGCCTCGGGGCAGGCCGGGATCGGCACCGTCTCCTCATACTGGGCACCGCCCACCGACTGCGTCACGGTCTCCACATGACCGCCGGCGAAAAACGCGAGCAGATCGGCCATCCTCACGCCGGTGGCGAAGTTGAGCCCGGGCAGCACGCCAGGCTGCAGCAGCGATGCCGGCAACGTCTCCAGCACCGCGTGCGCCGGCTGCACCGCCTCCAGGTTGCCTTCCGCCAGCGCGGCATCGTCCGGCCGCTCATGCCACCATGTTCGCGCGCTGCCATCGGGGCGCATTGGTTGGACCCCGACCATCTTCGGTTCGGCGTGGGCACCTGCCTATCAAACCGCCGTCGCAGAGCGCCTCTGCCTCCGGCGGGTTGCTACAATCCCCATAGCCGTCCTCGCCCGCGGTTCAGTTCAATCCGGCTTCAATGAGATCGCGCTCCGAGCCCGTCACCGCGTCCGTGTCGCGCGATCTCACAGAAGCCTCCAGATTCACAGCAGACGGACCTTGACGCAGGCTTGGCGCGGGCGACGATCGGCTTTGCCGCCCGTCGCCCGCTACATCGGCGCACAGAACGCGCCGCCTTCCCGGCAACATCTCTGGGGGTTTCGGATTGCCTTTGGGCATGATCCGACCGCCTTGACCAGGTCGGCCGCTGACGCGCAGTCCATCTTGTGCAGGAGGTTGATCCGGTGGCCCTCGACGGCCTTGACGCTGAGGCTCAGGTGCCTGGCGGCGACCTTGTTCGGCTGGCCGCGCAGCATGCACTGGAGCACCATGCGCTCGCGCTCGGTCAAGGTATCCAGCTTTCCGCGGACGCTATCGCAGATCAGTTCGCACGCGGAGCCGAAGGCATCCTGGGAGATGAAATGCTGCACCAGCTGGAGCAGGATGGTGTCGTTGACCGGTTTTTCCAGGAAGTCGTTCGCGCCCTTGTGGATGGCGCGCACTGCCATGCCGACATCGGCGTGGCCGCTGATCATGACCACCGGCACCGACCAGCCGAGCCCGCGGATGCGGTCCAGGACGTCGATGCCATTGATGCTGGGAAGGCGCACGTCGAGGATGAGGCAGGCGGGGCGATTAATCTCGCCGAGATCGAGGAAGGACTGCGGGTGCTGGAACAGCTCGGCGCGCAGGCTGACCGAGCGGAACAGTGCCGCGAGCGACGCGTTCAGGCCGGAATCGTCGTCGATGATATAGACCGTGCCGTCACGCATGGGGCTGCGCCTTGACGCTGTGGCACGGCAGGCGGACGGTGAAACAGGCGCCGCCATAGCTTTCCGCGGGGAGCGCCTCGATCGAGCCTCCGAGCCGCTGCACCATCGTCCGGGCGATCGACAGGCCCAGACCCGAGCCGTTCTCCCTGGTGGTCACGAACGGCTCGAAGATCGTTTCGCCCAAATCCCGCGGCAGGCCGACCCCGGTATCGCGCACCGTGATGACGACCAGATTGTCGCCCTCGATGAAGGTAGTGATGACGAGTTGACGCAGATGCAGCGGTTGGTTCTGCATCGCCTGGACGGCATTGGCCACCAGATTGAGCACGATCTGCTGGAGGATGATCTGGTCTGCCTGCACCAGCGGCAGATCGTTCGCCAGAACCAGTTGCGCCGCGATGGAATGCTCGCGCGTCGCCGGCTCGGCGAAGCCGAGCACCACCTTGACTGCGGCGTTGACGTCCGCCGAGTGCGCCGTCAGTGGCTTGTCGCGCAGGAATGAGCGCAGGCTCTTGATCACGTCACCCGCCCGCGCCGCCTCGGCGCCGATGTTCTGCAGCAACTCGTCGAGCTCATCGATGCGAACGGTGCGCCCCTTGAGGGTATTGCGTGCCGCGCCGGCGAAGTTGATGATCGCCCCCAGCGGTTGATTGATCTCGTGCGCCAGCGCCATGGCCATTTCACCCAGAGCGGCATGGCGGTCTGCCCGCAGCAGTTGTTGCACCAGAATCTCGCTGGTGCGTTGGGCTTCGCGCCAGAGCGTGTCGTCGATGAACATCACCGCATCGAGCCCGGCATAGTCCGCGTCGTCGTGGCTGGGAGGGGGCGGCGCGGCGTCGTCGATACGAAACCGATGCACCCGGAAAATCCGCCGCTGATCGCCATCGCACAGCACGTCGCTGAAAACACCGATTGCGTTAGTGGCGGTCAGCAGGTCGACGGCCTTGGGCGCGATGCGGATACGTTCCAGAACGTCCCGCAGCGGGGCGCCAATCACGTCGGCGGCATTCAAGCCGAATAAATCGAGAAAAATACCATTGGCAAAGCCTGTCATGCCATAACGGACCGTCAGGACACCTTCGGGAAAATGAGAAAACAATAAGAGCAACGAATCCGAGAGGGAGGCATCGATTGCTTTTCCGCCCATCAACCACTCGCCCCGACGACCCGGGCGTAGACGGTCTTTTCTGGTAAGGGCGGTTGATGTCGCGATGGCGCGGCAGGCGCCAATCATGCGAGTTTTGCCTGCTGTTCCGCGGCCCTGGTTGCGCTCGCCGCCGAGATAGACGTCGTCGGCTAAGACCGTCGGGCGCGCGCTGCCGTCCGTCAGCGCGGCGCCCAGGACGTGACGCTCACCGCGCTCGGTCATGGCATGGCGCAGGCCGCTTATGCAGATACCAGACGGTCGGGTAGGACACGCCCAGCCGCGCCCGAGTTCGATCGCGGAGATGCCCCCACTTGGTGCTCGTCATCAGGTGCATCGCGGGGAACCAGCGGGTCAGTGGCAGCCTGGAGTCGGCCATGACCGTGCCGGAGGTGATCGAACAACGCTGGGCGCCACGCGTGCAGCCGACGCGGCGCCCATAGATGTAGCTCTTCGGGTTGGCGCAGCACGGGCAAGCCATGCCGACTGTCTGGCACGCCGCGACCAGCGCCGCCGAGCAGGCGTCCTCGGTGCCGAAACGCTGCTCGAAGACCTCATCCGTGAGGCCCCGCATCATCAGCCGCATGTCATCCGCCCCCGTAGAGGCGAACATAACCAGAGCATTGCCCTCCAGCACAGCGGGCAGCTTGGTTGATAGGTGGCGATTGATTTGGTCGTTTGAGGTCCTCCGGTTCCGCGATCGTCATCGTGCCTTCCGCATCAACAAGACCGTCGTTTTCTTCTCTATCTCCGTGCTATACTCTGATTCCCCCAAAAATCGAAAGTCCCCCCGGCCAAATCGCTGCGAACCGGCTGCTCCTTTAGGCGCTTTATGTGCCAGTCGTGGATTACAATACGGCTACGCTTCTATTAAAAGCCGGCCACCCTTCGTCACAGAAATCGTATACAGGCGATGCCTTCTCTGACACAGAGGGGCTGAATGGCGGGATATCCCCGCCGAGGGAGAGGGATATCCCGGTGGCGCCCGGGTCCGCCATACCCACGACCCGGAATTGGTGCCTCTCGCGGCGGGCAGAACCTAGTCCTAAATGTAAGTAGTCTGCAAGTAGCTGTTCTGCGAACATCGACCCCGCCTGGAGTCTCTAGGCAAGCAGGTTACTTACAATCTGGAGGATATCAACTATGGCTGTTGAGAAAGTGAATGCGTCCAGCAGTCTGGCCGAGGTCATCGACCGCATCCTGGACAAGGGCGTGGTGGTCGATGCGTGGGTTCGCGTTTCCCTGGTCGGCATTGAGCTGCTGGCCATCGAGGCCCGCGTGGTCATCGCCGGCGTCGATACCTACTTGAAATACGCCGAGGCCGTCGGTCTTACCGCCGGCCCGCAAACCGCCTGACCCATACCGGGTGAAGCAAAACCGGTGAAAGGGCGTTCGCCGCACTGGCGGCGTGCTTTCACCGGACGTTCACCGCGCCCGGGGTTGGGCGCCTGGACAGCATGCGGACAAGGAGGATCGGTTAATGTCATTGAGCAGCGAGATGAGCACGGTCGTTCATTCTCTAGCGTCGGCGAGTTCCGCGCGGCGCCAGGCGTTGGATTGCATCCGCGACGATACCGGGCGGCACTTGGCCGCTGCCCGCGCGAGCAGACGCCGGACGGCGGCGGCGCAACTGGCGCTGCGTTCCGAGGCGTTGCGTAGCACCCGCCTAGCCGCGGCGATGGTGCTCGGCGCCGCGAATAAAATGATAGGCGAGGTTCACCGTCAGCGGGTCGCACGGACCGCGGAGTTGAAGCGGACGCTTGCCGATAGCGCGAAGCGGCGGCGGGTGCTGACGCGCAAATGGCTGAACCTGGAATCGGCCGTTCAGAGAAAGTCGGCGGTGACGAACCGCCGGGAACGTCTGGTGTACCAGACAGCCCTTCGCAACGATGTTGCTACCATAGGAAAGTACCATCGCGCCTTCCTTGCCTCGTTGACCAAGGATCGGTCCGCCACAGCGGGGATCTGGCACTCGCACGCGGTTGGGGGCCTCGCTGCGGCGTCGGTGCAGCGGGAGGGTGCCCAGGCCCAGGCGGCGAAGCGCGAGGCCGAGGCGATGGCGAAGCGCGAGGCGGAGGCTACGGTGAAGCGCGAAGCCGAGGCGAAGGCGAAGCACGAGGCCGATGCGATGGCGAAGCGCGAGACGGAGGCTATGGTGAAGCGCGAAGCCGAGGCGAAGGTGAAGCGCGAGGCCGAGGCGATGGCGAAGCGCGAGGCTGCGCCATCGTTGGGCTCTGGTCACAAGGGTGCAGCGTAGCCGCAGTCAACGCCCACCCTCTGAGGAGAGTTTGTGAATGAATGCCCATTTTCACAGAAACCACAGGAAGTCTTTTCGATGTCTTCAATGGGTGTTCGTTCGCAAGTCGGCTTGGTCCATGGACTCGCAGCCCAATTACAGTAGCGTCGTCAACCGGTACTATTCGCCGTGGTAAAGGAGTCCACCATGTCTATTGACGCAGCCGCTCTGATGGGATCGGTCCAGACCCTGCTGACGCCCCGTCCTCGGGCCGATTTCGTCGAGACCGACACCGTCAAGGCTTTGACCCGCCGGGCCCTCGGCTTCCTCGACGCGGGCTTTCCGCTGCATCTTCGTGGACCTGCCGGCACCGGCAAGACGACGCTGGCGCTGCATGTCGCGGCCCAACTCGGCCGTCCGGCGATCGTAATCACCGGCGACAACGAGATGGGAACCTCGGATCTGGTCGGCGCGCAGCATGGCTACCACTACCGCAAGATCGTCGACCGCTTCATCCACAATGTCACCAAGTTCGAGGAAACCTCCAACCAGCGGTGGTCCGACCATCGCCTGACCACCGCCTGCCGTGAGGGCTACACGCTGGTCTATGACGAGTTCACCCGTTCGCGCCCCGAAACCCACAACGTGCTGCTCGGCGTGTTTGAGGAGAAGATGCTGGTGCTTCCGGCCCAGAGCCACGATGAATCCTATATCCGGGTGCATCCGAACTTCCGGGCCATCCTGACCAGTAATCCCCAGGAATATGCAGGGGTGCATTCCAGCCAGGACGCCCTGTCGGACCGGTTGGCCACCATCGATATCGGCCATCCGGACCGCGAGACGGAGATTCTGATCACCGCCGCACGGACCGGGATGCCGCCTCTGGCCGCTTCAAGGATCGTCGATCTGGTGCGGGAGTTCCGCGAGAGCGGAGAATACGGGCAGACGCCGACCATGCGCGCCAGCCTGATGATCGCCCGCGTGGCCGCGCGCGGAGCCATGACGCCGAGTGTAGAGGACGAGGATTTTGTTCAGCTCTGCATCGACGTGCTCGGGTCGCGCGCAGCCGCCGGCGAGCGCATCGTTCCCGCCGAGTTCGATCGCAGGCGAGGGGTGTTGCTCGGTCTGATCGCGCGCCATTGTCCGCCGCCGTCGCGTGTCCACGCCCCCCAGCTGACGGTGGTGGCGTTCGGTGAGGAGGTGGGGTCATGAAGGAGGATCGACGGCGCAGCCTGCGCGATGTGACGACGCTGCGCACGCTGTCCGACCGCTCGGCTCCGGCCAACCGGACGCAGGCGGTCAGCCGCTTCGCCAGGCTGGAGAATGAGCGGGCGCGGCTGCTGCGTGAACTGGACGCCTGGGTCGCTCGCAAGGACGCCGCCGAGCGTAAGCTGGCGGCACTCGAGACGGAGCTGGCCGAGCTCAAGCGCGCGCTGCTGGGCGGGCCGGCGGCACCGGCCCCGCGTGTCCGGGAGCGGGCGGATGCCACGCCGGATTTCCCGCCGCCCGCGCGCCGGGCCGAAGCATTGATCGAATACTGACAGGGGCTACGATGACGAAGAAACCCGAGCGACCTGTTCACGACGACGAGGCGGAACCGCTGGCCGGGATTGGCGCGGTTTTCCGAGGCCTGGGCAGTTTCGTCGAGCTGCTGGGCAACCTAGTCGAGCAGGGCGAACACCAAGTCGAACGCCAGGGTGCGTTCAAGGTCAAGGGACTGAGGGACCAGGCGCAGGGAGTGTACGGATTCTCCATCCGCACGGGCCTCGGCGGGGCGCCGGAGGTCAGGCGCTTCGGCAATGTCAGACCTTCGCCGAAGGGCCCGGTGGTGAGCGATGTGCGCGAGCCGCTGGTGGATGTTTTCGATGAGGGCGAGGAGATCGTCGTCACCGCCGAACTGCCCGGGGTGGCGGAGGAGGAACTGACGCTGACGGCCGCCGCCTCCGTCCTGTCGCTGGAGACCACCGGAACACGGCGCTACGCCAAGGAGGTCGCGCTGCCGGTCCCGGTGGACGCCTCCTCGCTGCGGCGCAGTTTCCGCAACGGCATTCTCCAGGTCCAGCTCAGAAAGGCCTGATCCGGTGCGCGGCACGGGCAAGGCGTTCAGGGAGTTTTCCGTCGGCGCCACGCTTGTGCGGGTGATTTCGGATTGCGTCGAGGATATCGAAACCGTGGTCGAGGCGGAGCGGCTGGTGATCAGCGGCTTCGTCGGGCGCGATCTCTGGCCGCACGAGGCGGTCACGCTGTTCGTGCTGGAGAACCTCGCCCCGCTGGTCGGGCAGTTGCGTCAGCTCCACGGCCTGGGCGAGCAGGAGGCGCTGCAATTGCCGCAGCGGCCGATGGTCAACCTCTATGACCTGCGCCGCCAGCGGGAATGCTTCGTCTTCGTCAACCGCCAAGTGATGCTGGCCGAGGGCTACTGGGGCGATGCGCTGGCGGTGGAGGGGCTGCTGGCCCACGAACACGCCCATCCGGTGGCCGAATGCGCCGCCTCCGGCGTCGCGCGCAGTCTGAAGATCGTTGCCGAGGCGCCGGCCGAGGTGGCGCCGCTGCTAGCCCGGCTGGGCGAGACCTTGTCCACCGGCGCCCTCAGCGAGCTGTTCGCCAACGATACCTGCATCGCCAACGGCTTCGATGCGGCGATGACGCATCTCGATCGGGTCACCGTCGAGCGGGCGGCGGCCAACCTTGCCCAGCGCCCGGAACTCCGCCGCCGGCTGGGTGCGGCGATGGCGGCGGGAACCATGAGTGCCGCGATGGAGGGCCTGCTGCTACACCTCGCCGATGCCCAGACCACGCTGGCCTTTGCCCTCGAACTGGCGCCGTTCACCCGCACCGGCCATACCGCGCAGGGGGGGGAGATCGAGGATATCCTGCGCCGGCGCATCCTGCCGTCATTGGGCAAGGTCATCGGGGAGATGTTCTTCGCCCTCAACGATTTGTATCTGCGCCCCCGCCCGGATTGGGCCAGCGAGCAGCTGCTGCCGTGGTGCGACGAGGTGCTGGCCTTGCTGTCCGGCGGCCTCGGCGAGGGCGGGAATGCGGTGACGCTGCGCCGCGCCGGGGGCGTGTCATGAGCATGACCGAGCAGACCCAGGGCAAGTATCTCTACGCTGTCATCAACGCCGCCGGCCCGGCTAGCTTCGAGACCAAGGGGATCGGCGGTCGCGGCGATCTGGTGCACACCATCACCGAAGGCCAGGTGAGCGCGGTGGTCAGCGATTCTCCGATGATCGAATACGACAACACCAGGCGCAACATGATGGCACATACCCTGGTGCTCGAGGAGGTGATGCAGCGCTTCGTGATGCTGCCAGTGCGCTTCGGCACAATCGCCCCCGACGTGCAGACGATTGCCACCAAGGTGCTGCGCGGGCGCTACGACGAGCTGACCCTGCTGCTGGAACAGATGCGCGGACGGGTGGAGCTGGGGCTCAAGGCCTCATGGCATGACGGGGTGATCTTCCCCGAGATCATCGCCGAGAACACCGCCATCCGCACCCTGCGCGACAGCCTGGTGGGACGCTCTGCCGAGCGGACCCATTTCGATCGGGTCCGGCTGGGCGAGCTGATCGCGCAGGCGATGGAGCGCAAGCGCACCTCCGATGAGCAGCTGATCCACGATCGCCTGCGCGGCTTCGTCCACAAGACCAGGCTGAACAAGACCATCGGCGAGCAGATGGTGATCAATGCGGCCTACCTGGTCGAGCAACCGGTCGAGCCCGAACTCGACGCCGCCATCCGCGCGATGGACGCCGAGCTGGGGGGGCGCTTCCGGTTCAAATATGTCGGCCCGGTGCCGCCCTATAATTTCGTCAACATCGTCGTCAACTGGAGCTGACCGCCATGGGATTGCTCACGAACGTCCTGCTGGCCCCGGTGATCGGGCCGCTGAAGGGGATGCTGTGGCTGGCGGGGGTGATCAACGATCAGGCGGAACGCACGCTATACGACGAGGATGGCCTGCGCGTGGCGCTGATGGAGCTCGAACAGCGCTTCGAGACGGGTGAGATCGGTGAAGAGGCCTTCGAGGCCGAGGAGCACGTCCTGTTGGAGCGGTTGAAGATCGCTCGCGACCGGGCGCGTGGACTGGGCTGACCAACAGTTTTGCAGGGTGGAGAATCGCAATGGCGTCGATACAGGAAGTGGTGCGCAGCGCGATGGCGCAGGTGGGGGACATGACCGGGCTGGTCGGTGACAACGTTTCCAGCCTGACCAAGGTCGATAGCGGCTGGCAGTTGGTGGTCAACATGATCGAGCTCAAGCGCATTCCGCCCTCGACCGACATGCTCGCCTCCTTCGACGTGAGCGTGGACGGGAAGGGGAATGTCACCAACTACCAGCGCTCGCGCCGCTATCTGCGCGATCAGATCCTGGAGGAGGATGCGTCGTGATCCGCCACGGGGGCGAGGCGAAGATCGATTGCCCGCTGGGCATTTTCGCCGGCCACGAGCGGGAGATCGGCCGGCTGACCGAGGCGCTCAATCAGGCGACGAATCCCGCGGCCAAGGCCGGAATGGCGGGGCAGTTGCGCGACGCGACCGCGGGGCTGCTGTCCTGCGCCGGCTACCAGGAAGACAACATCAATTGCCGTATGTGCCGCGAATTTTCGCGTCTGCGCAATCAGACCGCCGCGCTGGTCGCCAGGGCGGCTGGGCTGGCGGGTTAGCCGTCCACTAACGGCAGGAGTATCGAGCGATGAACGAGCAACGCATGCAGCATTCGGTCCAGGCATCTGGACTGGCGGATATTCTGGAGCGGGTGCTGGACAAGGGGATCGTCATCGCCGGGGATATCTCGATTTCCCTGGTCGAGGTCGACCTGCTCAACATCCGGGTGCGCCTGGTGGTGGCCTCGGTCGACCGGGCGATGGCGATGGGCATCAACTGGTGGCAGAGCGATCCCTACCTGTCCTCCAACGCCCATCGGCTGGAGGAGGAAAACCGTGAATTGCGCGGCCGGATCGAGCGCCTGGAAGCCAGTGCGTTGAGCGCGTCGTGACGGACGCCGCGTCGGGTTTCCGCGTCTCGGAGGCGCCCTCACGCGATGTCGGGCGCGGTCTGGTCCGGCTCGATCCCGAGGATATCGCGCTGCTCGGCCTGCAGGTCGGGGACACCGTCGCGATCGCCGGCAAGCGGACCACGGTGGCGCGCGTGATGCCGGCCCATGCCGCCCAGAGGCGGCAGAAGCTGATCCAGATGGATGGCCTGGTTCGGGTCAATGCCGGTGCGGGGCTCGACGAGCAGGTCGCGCTCAGCCCCGCCGCGGTGAGCCTCGCGCGTTCGGTGACGCTGAAGGAGATCGGCGGGCGGGCGCGTCCGGCCGAGGGCGCCACCCTGGCAAGGCTGCTCGACGGCATTCCGATGGTGATCGGCGACCGGGTGCGCGCCATTCTGGGCGGCATGCAGGCGCGTGAGTTCACCGTCGAGGCTAGCGATCCCGCCGGTTCGGTGATCATCGGCCCCGGCACTGCGGTGCGCTGCGCCGGCGGGGGTGAGCCTTCCAACGCCGTGACCTATGAGGATGTCGGCGGCCTGCGCAAGGAAGTCCGCCGCATCCGCGAGATGATCGAGCTGCCGCTCAAGCATCCAGAGGTCTTCCTCCATCTCGGCATCGATCCGCCCAAGGGCGTGCTGTTGTGCGGGCCGCCCGGCACCGGCAAGACCCTGATCGCCCGCGCGGTGGCGCGCGAATCCGGAGTGTATTTCCTGCACGTCAACGGCCCGGAGATCATCGACAAGATGTACGGGGCCTCCGAGGCTCAGCTGCGCAAGATGTTCGATGAGGCCGAGCAGCACGCCCCGGCGATCATCTTCATCGACGAGATCGACGCCATCGCTCCTAAGCGCGAGGAGATGAGCGGCGACCGCCAGGTCGAACGCCGCGTGGTCGCGCAATTGCTCGCCCTGATGGACGGGTTGCAATCGCGCGGGCAGGTGATCGTCATCGCCGCCACCAACATCCCCAACGCGCTCGATCCCGCGCTTCGCCGCCCCGGGCGCTTCGACCGAGAGATCGTCATCGGCGTGCCCGACGCGGCGGGGCGGCGGGAGATTCTCGACATCCATACCCGCGGCATGCCGCTCGCCGCCGAGGTCGATCTCGCCGCCCTGGCCTTTCAGACCCCGGGCTTCGTCGGCGCGGACATCGCCGCCTTGTGTCGCGAGGCGGCTATGAGTGCGTTGCGGCGCCTGATCCCCGACATCGACTTCAACCAGGCGCGGGTCGAGGCGGAGAAGCTCGCCGCGCTGGCGGTCACGGAAGCGGATTTCGCCGCCGCCCGGGCCGAGATCCAACCAAGCGCGTTGCGCGAGATCGTCACCCTGGTCTCGGACAAGCGCTGGAGCGATGTCGGTGGGTTGGAGGCGACCAAGCAATTGCTGGTCGAGGCGATCGAGTGGCCGGTCCGCTACGCCGAATTGTTCCGCCAGACCGGGGTGCATCCGCCCAAGGGCATTCTGTTCCACGGCATTCCCGGCTCGGGCAAGACGCTGCTGGCCAAGGCGCTGGCCGGAGAGAGCGGGGTCAATTTCATCGCGGTCAAGGGGCCGCAACTGCTCAGCATGTGGGTGGGTGAGTCCGAGCGCGGCGTGCGCGAGGTGTTCCGCAAGGCCCGCCAGACCGCGCCTTGCATCGTGTTCTTCGACGAGATCGACACCCTGGCCCCCAATCGCGGCCAGCATGGCGGCGAGGTGACCGACCGGGTGGTGGCGCAGTTGCTGACCGAGCTCGACGGCATCGAGGATCTGCGCGGCGTCACCGTGGTGGGCGCCACCAACCGGCTGGATCAGATCGACGCGGCCCTGCTGCGTCCAGGACGCTTCGACCTGCTGGTCGAATTCATCCAACCCGATCTGTCGGAACGGGCGGCGATTCTCGCGGTGCATGCCGGGCACATGAAGCTGGCGGGCGACGTCGATCTGGCAAGTCTCGCACTGCGCACCGATGGCATGGTCGGCGCCGAGTTGGAGGCGCTGTGCCGCCGGGCCGGCATGGCGACGATCCGCGACGTGGTGAACGGCGCGGTGCCGGCGTCGAGCGGGCTGGTCGAAGCAAGGCACTTCGAATCGGCGCTGGCGACTGCCGGGAGGGGAGGCGAGCGATGAGCCCGATTGCCATGCTGGCGGTGATACAGGCCGAGCGCCTCGGCGCCGGAAGCATCCCCCCCGATGCCAGGGCCATCGTCTGCGGGGACTTCGCCGCGGTGGTGATGAACCCGCCGCCGGGGGGGGTGCGCGGGCGGAACCGCGCCGAACTCGCCCCCTGGCTGCTGTCCGTGCAGCGCATCGTCGAAGCCGTGATTGGCTTCGCCCCGGTCCTGCCGGTGAGCTTCGGCACGCTCGCCGATGACGACACCATGGTGCGGCGCATCCTGACCGAGGGGGCCAGGTTGTTCGAACGGGCCTTCAGCGAGCTGGGCGAGCGGATCGAGATCGACCTCAGCGTGCTGTGGAACGTGCAGACGGTGGTGCGGGAAGTCGCCCAGATCGGCGACCTTGCCGCGCGCCTGGCGGCCACCAACACCGAAGCGGTGCGGCGCGGGGCGGGGGAGGAGCTGATGCACGAGATCCAGCGCCGGCGGGAAGGGGTGGGAAGCAGCATCCTCGACGCGCTCCGCCCCCTTGCCGCGGACAGCATCGCCACCGTACCGCCCGAACCGGAGGCGGTTATCGACCTCGCATTGCTGTTCGACCGCGACGCGGTGGACACGCTGGAGAGCGCGCTGAGCAAGCTGGACGATTCGTTTTCCGGTGGATTGTCCTTCCGCATGGTCGGCCCGATGGCGCCCTACAGCTTCGTCTCGGTGCAAATCCACATGCCGCTCGTCGGTGAGATCGAGCGCGCGCAGGCGCTGCTCGGCATCAGCGTCTCGGCTTCCGACGAGGAGATCAAGAATGCCTATTACCAGGCAGCGCGGCGGAACCACCCCGACCTGGCCGGCGATGCCGTCGAGGACCGTACCGCAGCGATGGCCGCGCTGGCCGCTTCCTACGAGACCCTGCGCCAGCGCGCCCTGTCGGTATCGCTGCACCGGCGTGGGGCGGCATAGGGGGGGCAATGTTCTACCTCTACGCCATCGTCGCTGGACCCGGGATCGGTGCGGAGCTTCCGGAGGAGGGGATTCTGCCCGGCATTGCGGTCGGCACGGTTGCTTGCGGCGGGTTGGCCTGCATCGTCAGCGAGGTTCCGGTCGAGATCTTCGGCGAGGCCCCGCTGCGCCTCCTGCTGGAGCAATCCGCCTGGACCAAGGAACGGGCCTTGGCGCATGAGCGGGTGGTGGCGGGGCTGGCGGCGGCGCACACGCTCCTGCCGCTCAAATTCTGCACCCTGTTTTCCGATCGCGACAGCCTGATCAGGGTGATGGAACGCCACCAGGAGGCGCTCGGGCAGGCGCTGGCGCATATCCGTGGCGCACGGGAATGGGGGGTCAAGCTGTTCTACGATCCCGCCCGGCTGCGCGGCTGGCTCGACACGGAACCGGGGGCGGAGCCCGCGCCCGCGGCCAAGGCGGCG
>Ga0307375_10002128_pt1 | contig 20708 bp, 19 predicted proteins | sample TR1MG_FD_202531 | JGI IMG/M metagenome (GOLD analysis project Ga0307375, IMG submission 202531) | Soil microbial communities from Risofladan, Vaasa, Finland - TR-1 | ecosystem: Environmental > Terrestrial > Soil > Coastal area > Acid sulfate soil | place: Finland: Risofladan, Vaasa | collected...
CTTGTTGACGTTCACGAGGAAGCGGTGGACCGCGACGTCGCCCTCGGTCCCGAGACCCCGGTCGATCCGGTCGACCAACTCGGTGAGCGCCATGGTTGAGGACAACGCGGCGAACTCCTCGACCTTCATGAGGGCCAGTTGTTCGCGCACGATGGGGATCGAACCGATGGTCCGTCCGAAGGCCCGACGGTGCCGGGCGAAGGAGACGGCCTCGAGGTAGGCGCGACGCATGAGCCCCGTGGACCCGACCGCGTTCAGCCAGCGCGAGGTGTTGAGCAGCTCCTCGACGGCGACCGAGAAGCCCTCGTCCAGGCCGCCGATCGGCCAACCGAGCGCGCCGTCGAAGTCGATCTCGGCCGAGGCGAGGCCCCGCGTGCCCAACTTGTCCTTCAGTTGGCGAATGCGAAACCCGTTGGGCGTGGCGCCGTCGAGGGAACGCGGCACGAGGAAGCAGCCCAGCCCCTTGGTGCCCCCGACGGCGTCGACGGGTCGCGCCGTGACGACGAAGAGGTCGGCGTCGGCGACCGAACAGAACCACTTCTCGCCCGAGATACGCCATGCGCCCGGTTCGTCGGGGTCGGCGAGGGCCGACACCAGGTTCGCGCCGACGTCCGAGCCGCCCTGCACCTCGGTGAGGAACTGCGAACCGCGCAGCGCCCCCGCGACCCCGTCGGCCCGCACGCCCGCGAGGTAGCGCGAGCGAAGGTCGTCCGACCCCCGGTGCTCGAGGGCACGGCCGAGCCCCACCGTGCACACGGCCGGGCAGGCGACGCCGCCCTCGCCGACGTGGGAGAGCAGGTAGAACAGCGCCGCCTGCTCGAAGGCCCCGCCCGTTCGCCGGTCGCACGACAACAGCCCCGAATCCCACGTCGCGGCCGTGGCGACGTGCTGATCGGGGTGGAACTCGACGCGGTCGACCCGTCGACCGACTGCGTCGTAGGGGACCAGTGCGGGCAGCTCGCGGTGCCGTTCGACGTTTACCACCGCCGGCTCGATGACCTGGGCGACGACGACGCCGAAGTCGTGCAGTCGGGGCTCCATCGCGCGGCGCCGGTCCGCGCCGGCGCGCGCGTCGAGCACGGCGGTCAGATTGGTCGACACCTCGTAGTAGTTGCGCGGACGCGACTCGACCCACTGGATGAGGTCTTCACGACCGGGAAGCTCCTCTGGCATCACGTCCCCTTCTGCCCACGCCCGACGACGACGTGGTACCCATGTGTCTAGTGGCTCGGGAACGGAGGCGCGACGGCGGTGGTCGAACGGTCCGTGCCGCGGCGCCGAGCAGTGACCTACGCCCCTACTCCCTGCGGGCAAATGGGGGTAAAACGCCGTTTGGGCGGGACTACAGTACTGCTGAGGTCCCCCTACGGAGTTGTCCAGGCGTCAGGGGATTCCGACGAGCTTTTTCGAAGGAGGACTCCGCGTGGAGCCGACGAACGATCAGGATCCGAGTTACTACCACCAAGTGGTGGACTGCCAGTTCGCGTGTCCGGCGCACACCGACGTGCCCGGCTACATCCGCCTGATCGCCCAGGGCCGTTTCGACGACGCCTACCTGCTCAACCGCGAATCCAACGTCTTTCCCGGTGTCCTCGGGCGCACGTGCGACCGGCCCTGTGAGCCGGCCTGTCGACGCGACCGGGTCGACGGCTCCCCCGTCGCCATCTGCCGGCTCAAGCGCGTGGCCGCGGACCTGAAGGGCGACATCACCGACCGCCTGCCCGCGATCCCCACCGAGAAGAACGGCAAGCGCATCGCCTGCATCGGTGCGGGACCCTCGTCACTCACCGTCGCCAACGACCTCATGCCCCTCGGCTACGAGGTCGTCATGTTCGAGCAGTTCGCCAAGCCCGGCGGCCTCATGCGCACCAACATCCCCGAGTTCCGGCTGCCCGACCGGGTCCTCGACCAGGAGACCGGCGTCATCCTCGACATGGGCGTCGACATCCGGTACAACTCACCGATCACCAGCCTGTCGGCGCTGCTCAGGGAGGGCTACGACGCCGTCTTCGTCGGCGTGGGCGCGCCGCGGGGCAAGGAACTGGACCTGCCCGGGCGCTACGACGAGGCGGAGTCGCACATCCACATCGGGATCGAGTGGCTCGAGTCGGTCGCCTTCGAGCACGTGACGTCGATCGGACCACGCGTGCTCATCATCGGGGTCGGCAACACCGCGATGGACTGCTGTCGCTCGTCGCGTCGCCTCGGCGGCACCGACATCAAGGTCATGGCCCGCCGGCCGCGCGAGTTCTTCAAGGCGTCGCCCTGGGAGCTCGAGGACGCCGAGGAGGAGGGCGTCGAGATCACCGTCAACCACGCGCCCAAGCGCTTCGTCATCGAGGACGGGCGGCTCGTGGGCATGGAGTTCGACGTCCTCGAATGGGACGAGGGGGCCAACCAGTCGACCGTGCTCGACACGGTCGTCATTCCGTGCGACGACGTCATCCTCGCGATCGGCCAGGAGAACGCCTTCCCCTGGATCGAGCGCGACCTCGGCCTCGAGTTCGGCAAGTGGGACATGCCCGTCGTTGACACGGTGACCCTGCAGTCGAGCCTGCCGAGCGTCTTCTTCGGCGGCGACGCGGCCTTCGGACCCAAGAACATCATCTGGGCCGTCGCCCACGGCCACCAGGCGGCGATCTCGATCCACCAGCACTGCAGCGGTGGCGACGTGCGCGAACGTCCCCCCGTGGGCATGACGCTCGTCAGCCAGAAGATGGGCATGAACGAGTGGAGCTACCACAACGACTACAACCCCTCGACGCGCCAGCAGATGACCCACGTCGAGCTCACCAAGCGCTTCGAATCGCTGAACCTCGAGGTCGAACTCGGCTTCACCGCCGAGCAGACCGCGCGCGAGGTGCAGCGCTGTCTCAACTGCGACGTGCAGACGGCCTTCAAGGAGAACCTCTGCATCGAGTGCGACGCCTGCATCGACATCTGCCCAGTCCAGTGCCTGACCATCACCTTCAACAGCGACGAGGACGACCTGCGCACGAAGCTCTCGGCGCCGTCGACCAATCTCCACCAGGCCCTCTACGTCTCGGGCGCCCTGCCCCAGACCGGTCGGGTGATGGTGAAGGACGAGAACGTCTGCGTGCACTGCGGACTCTGCGCCGAGCGGTGCCCGACCGCGGCGTGGGACATGGAGTTGTTCGACCTCCAGATCCCCTACGCGCGCAGCGCCAACTTCATCCAGATCAACACCCGCGCCGCGAGCGCCGCACCCAGGAGCTAGGCCATGACCCTCGACACCGTCCCGACCACGAGTCAGGTGAACGACTTCGCGATCAAGCTGGCCAACGTGAACGGCACCGGGTCGGCGAGCGCCAACGGCCTGTTGATGCAGGCCATCTTCCGCATGGGCATCCCCGTCTCGGGCAAGAACCTCTTCCCGTCCAACATCCAGGGCTTGCCCACCTGGTACGAGATCCGGGTCAACAAGTCCGGCTACACCGCGCGCGCCCTCGACTACGACCTCATGGTCGCGATGAACTCCCAGACCTACGCCGAGGACATCGCCGACGTGCGACACGGCGGGTACGTCATCTTCGACTCCTCCTGGCCGCTCGACCCCGAGCTCGAACGCGAGGACGTCACCTTCCTCGGCATCCCGCTCGCGAAGATGTGCCTCGAGAACTTCAAGGCGCCGCGCGAGCGCATCCTCATGAAGAACATCGCCTACGCGGGGGCCATCGTCGCCCTGCTCGGCATCGACCTCAAGATCGTGACCGAACTGCTCGCCGAGACCTTCGCCAAGAACGAGCGGCTCGTCGAATCGAACCAGCGGGCCCTGCACCTCGGCTACGACTACGCGATGGAGAACTTCGAGTGCCCGCTGGCCTTCCGCGTCGAGCCCATGGACGCGAACACCAACGCCATTCTCATCGACGGCAACCTCGCGAGCGCGCTGGGCTGCCTCTACGCGGGCGCCACGGTCGCCGGCTGGTACCCGATCACCCCGGCCACCGCGGTGATGGACAACTTCATCCGGCTCTGCGCGCGCTACCGTCGCGAGCCCGTCGAGGGCGGCGAGCCGGGCGAGCACCACAACAACTACCTGATCCTGCAAGCCGAGGACGAGATCGCGGCCATCGGCATGGTGCTCGGCGCCTCGTGGAGCGGGGCGCGGTCCTTCACCTCGACCTCGGGCCCGGGGATCTCGCTCATGAACGAACTGCTCGGACTCGCGTACTACACCGAGATTCCGGCCGTCATCATCGACGTGCAGCGCACCGGCCCCTCGACCGGCATGCCGACGCGGACCCAGCAGGCCGACCTGCTGCTCTGCGCCTACGCGAGCCACGGCGACACCAAGCACATCCTGCTGTTCCCGGCGAACCCGCACGAGTGCTTCGACTTCGCCGTCAAGTCCTTCGACCTCGCCGAACACTTCCAGACGCCGGTCTTCATGCTCTCGGACCTCGACATCGGCATGAACGACTGGGTGGTGCCCGAGCTCGAATGGGACGACACCTTCGTACCCGACCGCGGTCCGGTGCTGCACGACGAGGACCTCGCGGGCATGGCCGAGTTCTTCCGCTACGCCCACGAGAACGACGACCACGTCGCGGCGCGCACCCTGCCCGGTTCGCTGGAGAAGGGCGCCTACTTCATCCGCGGCTCGGGCCACGACCAGTTCGGCAAGTACACCGAGAACCCCGTCGCCTACCAGCAGGTCGTCGACCGCCTGAAGGCGAAGCACGCCTCGGCGGCGAGCCACGTGCCCGCACCCCTCGAGCTGCGCCGCGCGGGCGCGCGCATCGGGCTCATCACGCTCGGCAGTTGCGACCTCGCGGTGCGCGAAGCGCTCGAGTTGCTCGACGGGCTCGGCCACCCGGCGGACTTCCTGCGCGTGCGGGGCTTCCCGTTCGTCGCCGACGTGCGCCGCTTCGTCGAAGAGCACGACCACTGCTTCGTCGTCGAGCAGAACCGCGACGCGCAGTTGCGCTCGCTGATCTCGCTCGAGACCGGCGCCGCGATCGAATCCATGCACCCGCTCCTCGCCTACGGCGGCTTCCCCCTCAGCGCCCAACAGGTCGTCGACGGCGTCCTCACCGAACTGGAGAAGAAGTAATGCCCTCGATCACCAAACCGAAGATCCCCCTCGCGCCGCTGCCCAAGAACGAGATCGGGCTCACCCTGCGCGACTACGAGGGCGCGATGTCGACGCTCTGCGCGGGCTGTGGCCACGACTCGGTCACCGCCGCAATCGTGCACACGTTCTGGGAGCTCTCGTTGCCCCCGCACACCATCGCCAAGCTGAGCGGCATCGGGTGCTCCTCGAAGACCCCGACCTACTTCGTGAACGGCGCCCACGGCTTCAACTCGGCCCACGGCCGCATGGTCCCGATCGCGACGGGCGCCAACGCCGCCAACCGCGAGCTCACCTACATCGGCATCTCGGGCGACGGCGACTCGCTGTCGATCGGCCTCGGCCACCTGATGCACGCCATTCGGCGCAACGTCAACATGGTCTACGTCATCGAGAACAACGGTGTCTACGGGCTCACCAAGGGTCAGATGTCCGCCTCGGCCGACATCGGCTCGCGTCCGAAGAAGGGCGAGGCGAACCTGCTCGCCCCCATCGACCCGATCACCCTCGGGCTCAGCCTCGGCGCGACGTTCCTCGCGCGCAGCTTCTCGGGCGACAAGGCCCAGTTGATCCCGATCCTGAAGGCCGCGGTCGCCCACAACGGCTTCGCCATGATCGACGTCATCTCGCCGTGCGTGACCTTCAACGACCACGAGGGTTCGACCAAGAGCTACAAGTTCATGCGCGAGCACGAGGTGAAGGAAGTCGAGACCGACTTCGTCCCCATGCGCGCCGAGATCCGCGCGAAGCTCCAGGCCGACGACGTGCGCGAGGTCACCATGCACGACGGCAGCGTGGTGCGGTTCCGCTCGGTACCCGAGGGCTACGACCCCCACGACCGCATGAAGGTCGAGGAGTACATCCGCGACCACCACGGGCGCGGCGAGATCGTGACCGGCCTGCTCTACGTGGAGGAGGGCCAGCCCGAGATCCACGAACTCAACGACACTCCCCGCCACGCGCTCACCACCGTCCCCTACGAGAAGCTGTGCCCCGGCTCGGCCGAACTGGCGAGGATCCAGGAAGACTTCCGCTAGGACCGGACTCGTCCGCGTCGTCCAGTCCGCACCGCCATACTGGTCGCATGGACGTGCGACTGCTCTACTTCGACGACTGCCCCAGTTGGCGGGTCGCCGAGGAGCGCCTGCGCACGGCACTCGACGCGACGGGACACCCGGACGTGCCGATCGTGCGCGAGCGGGTGACCACGATCGACGAGGCGCGTCAACGGCACTTCTGCGGTTCCCCGACGATCCTCGTCAATGGTGTGGACCCCTTCGCCACCGCGCACGACGAACCGGCCCTGGCCTGTCGGGTGTACGCGTCCGACCAGGGGCGAGAGGGATCGCCGTCGGTCGCGCAGTTGACCCACGCCGTCGCCGAGGCGACCCACTGAGACCCTCTGGGGCCCGACGGCGCCACGATTCGAGTGCTCCCTAGACTCAGCTCCAAGGGACCAGATCGGGGGGCGCGATGGTTGACGAGTACGACGCCGACGAAACGCCCGGCGGTGAGTCCGCGTGTTATGCCCACCTGCTCTGCCAAGAGTGCGGTGTCGTCCTGCGCGGTGGCGTCCACCTGTCCACCTGTCCTCGAGCACTCGCGAGCGACCAGGGCGCTGACGTCCCCCGCTAGGTCGACACGTCACGGGGCGTGCGTAGGGTGTGGGGATGGTTGGCACGTCAGGCTTCAAGAGTGGAGGTGAACTGGGTCGTCTGATCGACGCCGCCCGGTCACCGGAGTGGAGCATCGGCGAGGGTCGCGACCGTCAGGTGATGGCGACACGCGACTCGGGTGAGATCGGGTCGCCCTGGGTGGTGACGGCCGACCGGGCCGGCAAGGGCATGCGCGTCTCGCTCTACCGTCCCGGTGACGACGTGAACGTCGAAGGCGAGGTCATCGGCGAGATCTCCGGCAATCCCCGCGAGATGGGTCGACAACTCCGCATGATTCTTGAAGAGGTCTCCACGGCAGATTGAATCTGCGCACGACCGATGGATCAGGCGAACCTGGGTTGCACTAGCGAGCGACCGCGTCAAGGGCGCTACGCTCGCCGTCGCTCAGGGGACGCGAACAGTGCTGCGACGGCTCCCACATGACGATGACGACTTTGCCCTCGGCGACCATCGGACCATCCACGATTCGGAGCTGCTCGCGAAAGGTGATCTTCGATCGACCGAGTTCCTCGATCAGGTGGACGGTCTCGACCATTTCGGTACCCGCCGGAATCTCGGACCGGTAGTCCACTTCAATGTGGGCCACGACGTACTGATCCGGCTCGAAGGTCGGTCCCAGCACTGACGAGAGCCACGCCGTGCGGCCCTCGTCGAGGTAGGTCAAGAAGACGACGAAGTTGACGTGTCCGAGGTGGTCGAGGTCACGCCAGCGCACCGCCATGCGGTTCGGCGCCGGAGTGACGGGCACCGTGACCGACTCCAACATGGTCGCGCTCTCGCGGGTGTCGCTCGTCACGATTGGTGCCCGGCACTCAGGGCGTCGCACAACGCGGGGTTCTTGGCGATCAAGTCGACCGCGTACTCACCGCAGTCGGCGGCGTAGCCCGATCCGATGATCATGCGGGCCTGGGACGACACACCTTCGGAACCGAGCGCGGCCTTGGCGAATGAGGTGGCCATGGAGAAGAACAGCACGGTGCCGGTGTCGGCGGTCAGCAGAATCGAGGCCGCCTCGCAGTCGGTGGCGTTGACCACGACGACCGTCACGTCAGCGGGGCCGACGCCCGCCGCGCGCAGCGCCGAGAGCGCGCCGACGGCATCACGCAGGTCGGTCGTGATGGCGACGTCGCAGAGTCCGAGGCGACGGGCGCGTTCACAGACCGCCTCGGAGGAGTCGACGAGCACGGTGCGGCCCTCGGGTCCGAGCGCCTCCTTGGCGGCGGCCAGCGACAGCAGTCCGGCGTGGCCACCGCCGAGGACCAGCACGGTGCGCGTGTCGGCGTCGATCAACGAGCGAGTCTGTACGGGCGCGTTGCCCACGTCGAGCGCGGCGAGCGTCGCGTCGAGTGCCAGGTCGACCGGGTACGGCGTCCACGGGATCGGCCACGCGAGATAGGCCGTACCGCGCACCGGCACGTGCGACGACGTCAGGTCCACGGTGCCGACCTCGTCGAGACGCAGTGGCGTCAGCGTCAGCGACGACAGTGGCACGATGCGCTCGCCGATCTTCGGCGGGTTGGGGTACTGCGCACCCACGGCCCGCACGGTGCCGGTCAGGATGCCTCCTGAACCGGTGACGGGATTGTCCATCTTGCCGCGGGTGCCGACGATCTCGGCGATCATCTGGCTCACGCGCTCGGGATCGCGGTCACTCGCTTCGACGAGTTGGCGAAAGCTCGTGGAGTCGAGGCAGAGCGTGTCAACCTCGACCTCCATCTCGAAGGGCTGCATCGGAATCGTCGAGTCGAGGCGACGGGCCGCCTGGGGCAGCGAACCCTTTGGTTCCACGACGCGCCCGGCGCCGTAGGCCTCGATGGGGATGGAGTGCAGTTCGGACATGGATCAATTCCTTTCGATGGCCCGCTTCAGCGCGGGCAAGGTGGAGGGCGGGGCTCAGCCGAGGCCGAGGAGGTTTCGTGCCTGTTCGGGCGTGGCGACGTCGCGCCCGAGGGCGCGGGTCAGTTCCACGGTCATCGCCACGAGCGCGGCGTTCGAGGGGGCGAGGACGCCCTTCGACATATAGACCGCGTCCTCGAGACCGGTGCGAATGCCCGGTGCGCCGCGCAGCAGCGCGAACGCCAACATCCGCTGCTGGTGACGACCGATACAGGTCACCGTCCAGAAGGCATCGGCCGGCAGTGGGCGCAGCATCGCGTCCAGCGCCTCGGGCGCGGCATCGATCCCGCCGGGGACGCCGAAGACCAGGTTGATGTGCAAGGGTCCGGGGATCCGCCCCTCTTCGAGCCAGCGAACGGCCTGCACCACGTGGCCGACCTCGAAAGCCTCGACCTCGAGGGCCTTGCCCAGGGCGAGGGCCTGGGCGATGATGCCGTTGGCCGCCGAGGGTGGTGTGATGAACGTGTCGTTGCCGAAGTTCATGGACCCTGATTCGACGCCGACGATGTCGGGGTCCGCGCTGAGCCCGCCGATGCGCTGCTCGACGGTCATGTCGGCCGAGCCACCCGTCGTGGCCATCGCAATCAGGTCGCTGCCGGCGCGGATGCGCTGGATGGTCTCGATGAAGAGGTCGGCGCGGCCGCACGGCGTGCCGTCCTCCTCACGGACGTGGACGTGGACTACCGAGGCGCCCGCTTCGGCCGCCTCGATGCTCGACTGAGCGATCTCTTCGGGCGTGTAGGGGATGTTGGGGTTGTTCTCACGCGTGGTGTCCGAACCGGTGGGCGCGACGGTCAGGACGACGGGGTCGGAGTTCCAGGACTTCATGCCGCCGGTCCCGTCGACTCGAGGTGCATCGTCGGTCCGTTGGGGCCGACCTCACACGGTGATCTCAGAGTTGTTCCTACGTCCATCAGGGGTTCCTTTCCATTCATCTCGTGGCACTGGTGCGCGACTCGGAGCATTACTTAATGAACGCCCGTTAAACCATCAAAACCTAACAGGTCGTCCGTCGACGCGTCAAGCAACCCGGTCTCGCGGGGGCGCGTGCGGGGCGCCGAGGTCCGCCTCGACCGGGTCACGACGCACCGCTCAGCGCCCGGCGTGGGTTGTCCACCAGCAGGGCGGTGATCTCGGGGTCGGTGAAGCCGACGCCGCGCAGCATCGCGGGCAACTCGCGGGGCACGAAGTCATAGCCGTTGCCCCCGAAGGTGTGCAGGTGCGGGCGCAGGAAGACGTCTTGGGAGACCAGGAGCTGGCCCACGTGTCCGGCGTCGGCTAGTTCTCGCATCCGCGCCAGTGCGAAATCCATGTCGCGGGCGTAGTCGGTGCCGAAGCCGTCGAACTCGACCCAACAACCCCGTTGGGCAATGGTCAGGGCGTAGCCCGGGGTGGGCACCGTGTCGACGTGACCGATCACCACCCGATCCATCGCGACGCCCTCGTGCTCGAGGATCTCGATCTGCCTCGTGCCCACGGGCCAGCGGCACGCGTGCGTCGACAGGGTGAGACCGGTGGCGATCTGGGCGCGCGCGGCGGCGCGCAGCGAACGCTCTTCGGCGGCGGTGAGGTACCACTTGTCCGCGCCGATCTCGCCGATGATGCCGGCTCGAACGCCCGTCTCCCCGACGCCGACCGTTGCGTCGCGAATGATCAACTCCGCGATCTCGTCGGTCGAGGTTCGGTCGAACCAGTCCCTGTCGAGGTACGGCTCACGGTAGTGACCCGAACCCATGACCACGTGCACGCCCGTTCGCTCCGAGATCTCCCTCAGCGCCAGCGGACTGCGGCCCAACTCATCGGTGGTGAGATCGACGAGCGTCCCCCCGCCCGCAGCGGCGAAGAGTGAGAGCTCCTCGCAGGCGACGTCGACATCCATCATGAACCCACCGCTGCGGTATTCGAGCAATGCGTTGGCGAGCAAGTGCTCGTGGGTGAGGGTAAGGCCCAGCTCTGCGGGTTTGATGGGTCCTCGAACGGTCATGATGTCCATGGGCATCTCTCTTTCTCTTGTGCTCGCGTCGGCGGTGAGGGCATCAACGTGCCCTCGAGACGTGGACGATCGGTTGTCGGGCGCTCCAGGGTAGACGGACCTCGAGTTCAGCCGCGAGGGCGAGGAGCAACGAATCCATTCCGTGCCGGGCGACCAGTTGCACGCCGATCGGCAATCCGCTCGCGCTCATCCCCGTCGGCACCGTGATCGCGGGATGACCCGTCATATTGAAGAGTGCCAGATTCGGTCCCGCCATCTCGCCGAGCAGCACGTGATCGAGCGGACTCGCCACCATGTCGAAGCCGCCCGCCGTGCCCAAGTCGGGGGGTAGGACCTGCAGCGTCGGCGTGATGAGGATGTCGTAGTGAGTGAAGAAGTCGTTCACCCGTCGCACGACCACGTCGCGGTCGTGGAGTGCACGCTCCACGTCGGTCCACGTCACCTGGGCTCCGGCCTCGAAGTACTTCCAACTCATTGGCTCCATGAACTTGGGCGATGGTACTCGCCCGCACTCGCGCGCTAGCGCACGACCCTCCTTGTACACCCCCGCCGTCAGACGAACCGTCAGGGCGTTCCAGAACTGTTCGACCTCGAACTCGGGCCGGGCGATCTCGACGACACTGCCGAGCGCGCCCACCTCGTGGGCGACCTGCTCGACCGCGCGCACGATCTCGGGCTCTACAGAGGTGCGCGGGGCCCACGGCTGTGCCGAGAGGGCCACCTTCAAACGCGGCGCCACAGTGACGAGGTCCACGTCGCGGGTCTGCGGCTCACCGAGCACGTCGACCATGGTGCGAATATCTCGCACGGACCGAGCGAGGATCGAATGGACGTTCTCATTGAGGTCCGCTGTCGACCTCGCTCGCGTCACGGTCACCCTCGTGGATTTGAGTCCGACGAGCCCGCAACACGATGCGGGGATCCGGATGGAACCCCCCGCGTCACTCGCGTCCGCTATGGGCACCGCCCCCGAGGCGACGGCGGCACCGGCCCCTCCGCTCGAGCCCCCCGCTGACTTCGAGAGGTCCCAGGGATTTCGGGTCGGGCCGTGGACGAGCGTCTCGGTCGTGCCGTAGAGGGCGAACTCCGAGGTGGCGCTGCGCCCGAGGAACACGACACCGGCGTCATTCATTCGTTGGAGGACCTCGTCGGTCTCGGTGGCGACGAGTCCTTCGCTCAGTCGACTGCCGTACTCGACGCGTCGGCCCGCCTCCCGATGGATGTCCTTGCGCAGCGACGGAACCCCGGCGAAGGGGCCGGCGGAAGCGCCCTGTGGCAGCGACGACGGCTCGTAGAGTTCCACGACGGCATTGATCGCCGGGTTCACCACCGCGAGCGCCTCGCGGGCGACGTCGAGGACCTCGGTGCGGCTCACCTGGTTCGAACTGATCAGCGCCGCGAGACCGACGGCGTCGTAACTGGCGTAGTCGGCGAGATTCATGACGCCACGACCCGCGCCGGCTCGGGCATCACGACGTCACTCGCTACGGGGCGCGCGCGGGGATTCAGGCGAGATGACACGCGACCCGGTGACTCTTGATCCGTACGCCGACGGGCACTCGAAGCTGGGGGTCTGCCTGCTGGCACTCGTCACGGGCGATCGGACAGCGCGGATGGAAGCGACAGCCCGCGGGGATGTCGACGGGGTTGGGCGTCTCACCGGTCAACGTGAAGGGCTTGGACCGGTCCCGCGGGTCCGGCTTGGGCACGACCGATATCAGCGCCTGGGTGTAGGGGTGCTGAGGGTTCGACAGGACTTCTTTCGCCGGTCCCTCCTCGACGATGCGCCCGAGGTACATCACCACGATGCGGTCGGCGAAGTGCCCGGCCGTGGAGAGGTCGTGGGTCACCATCACAATTGCCATGTCACGCGTGCGGCGCAGTTCGTCCAGCAGGTTGAGCACCGACGCGCGCACCGAGACGTCCAGCATGGAGACCGGCTCGTCCGCCAGGAGCAGCGTGGGTTGGAGGATCAGGGCCGTCGCGATGGCTACACGCTGGCGCTGACCACCGGAGAGTTCGTGGGGGAAACGGTCGATGTAGAGATCGGCTGGCGATAGTCCCGCGCTCTCGAGAGCCGCCAGCACCAGGTGACGGCGCTCCTGCTTCGAGCCACCCACCCCGTGGACCAGCAGCGGCTCTTCGACGGTGTCGCGGACGCGAAAGCGCGGGTCCAGCGATCCGTACGGGTCCTGGTAGATCATCTGCAGCTGTCGATAGACCGGCAACATCGCCCGTGGCGAGCGCCCGACGATCTCCTCGCCGTTGATGCGCACGCTCCCGCGCGTGGCCCGGGTCGCCCCGAGGATCGTCATGACGGTGCTCGTCTTGCCACAGCCCGACTCGCCAACCAGGGCGACGAACTCACCGGCCCCGACCCGCAACGACACGCCGTCGACGGCGTGCACCTTCTTCGCCTCGTGGCGCATCAGACGGCCGACGAGTCCTCGGTTGATCGGGTAATGGGTCACGAGGTCGTCCACCTCGAGCACGGCTGGTCGGTCGGATGCGGCGACGGTCGCGGGCGCGGCGGACTGATCGAGCTCGCTCACGTCACCCGCTCGCGTCCCGAGGTCGTCATCGGGGCGGTTCGTCACGACACCCCCACGGTCTGGTCGTTGAGGTGGCACGCCGCGACGTGGTCGTCACCGACGGTGAGCAACGCCGGTTCCTCGGTCGCGCAGCGTTCCACGGCCGAGTCACATCGTTCACGGAAGGGGCAGCCCACGATTGGCCGGTCCAGTCGGGGCGGGGCGCCCGGGATCGAAGCGACCCGGTCGTTACCGAGCAGGTCGGGGGTCGCGGCGAACAGAAGTCTGGTGTACGGGTGGTGCGAATCGTGGTACAGGTCGTCGACGCTCCCCAGCTCGGCGATCCGACCCGCGTACATGACCGCCGCGCGCGAGCACGCTTCGGCCACTACCGGCAGATCGTGGGTCACGAGTACCACCGCGAGTCCCAATTTCTCAGCGAGGCTGCCCAACAGTTCGAGGATCTGGGCCTGCACCATGACGTCGAGACCGGTCGTCGGCTCATCGGCGAGCAAGATCTTCGGTGCGCACGCCAGCGCCATCGCGATAGCGGCGCGCTGGCGCATGCCGCCGGAGAACTCGTGCGGGTAACGGTCGGCCGACGCGGCGGGGATGCCCACCATCTCGAGCAGCTCGCCAGCGCGACGGCGCGCCTCGGCCCCCTTCGCGATGCCGTGCAACTTCATCGGCTCGACGATCTGGGAACCCACGGTGCGTACCGGACTGAAGCAGTTCATCGCGCCCTGAAAGACCATCGCGATGTCGCGCCAACGGTGCGGACGGACCGAACTCTCGCCCCCATAGAGGATGTCTTCGCCATTGATCCGGACCTCGCCGGCGACCTGCGCCGACGAGGGCAGCAGGCCCATCGTCGCGAGAATCGTCGTGGTCTTCCCGCAGCCCGATTCGCCCACGAGGCCCAGGACCTCACCGGCGTAGAGATCGAAACTGACGCCGTTGACGGCGTGCAGTTCGCGATCATCGGGCAACTCGAACCAGACGTGGAGGTCGCGAACACTGAGGAGCGGGACGTTGCTCACAGGGCCTCACGTCCTCGGCCCACCAGCGGGCGCACCGTCCACGAACGTGGCGAAAGGTTCGCGACGCGCAGTCGAGGGTTGAGCGCCTCTTCGATCGACTGGCCCACCAGGTACGCGCTGATGACCACGAGCGCGACACAGACGCCCGGGGGGACGATCGCCCACCAAGCACCCGTACTGATGGCGGTGCGCAGGAATCCGTCCTCGATGATCGTGCCCCACGAGATGGCGGTCGGGTCGCCGAGCCCGATGAAGGCCAACGCGGTCTCGTAGAAGATCGCGAGCGCCATGGTGATGACCGTCTGGGCGATGAGCAGCGGCGCGACGTGGGGCAGGATGTGGCGAAACAGCACGCGCGTGCGACTCGCGCCGAGATTGACCGTGCGGCGTACGAACGTCCGCTCGCGCAGAGTCTTCACCTGCGCGCGCAGCACGCGGGCCGTCGTGGTCCACAACAACACCCCGATGGCGATGATGAGGTGGAAGAGGCTGGGCCCCCATACCGCGGCGATCACGATCATCACCGGGATCACCGGGATCACCAGGAAGAAGTCCGTGATCCGCATCAGGATCGTATCGATCGCACCACCGAAGTACCCCGACAGGATGCCGACGAGGGCGCCGGGGATGGCCGCCACCAGTGCGGCGGAGAAACCGACCAGCATGGAGATGCGACCACCCTGGATCAGCAGGCTCACCATGTCGATGCCGCCATCGCTGGTCCCCAGCCAGTGCCGGCCCGACGGTGGCTCGAAGACGGCGCCACTCGCATTCGTGGTGCTGTAGGGGGCGAACCAGTGCGCCCCCAGGGCCAGCACGACGAAGATCAGTAGCACGAGGGCACCGATCACTCCGGCCAGTCGGTGGTGCAGGACCTTCTGCCACCAGCGCTGCGCCGGACGTTCGTTACTGGTCGAGTCAGTGGTCACGTCGGGGGACTCCATTATTCGGCCACCCTCGGGTCAAGTTTCAGACTCAGGAGGTCGGCGACGAGGTTGAGCATCACGACCGAGAGGGTCAGGATGAGGAAGGCGCCCTGGAGCATCGGGTAGTCGCGCGAGAGGACCGATTGGTACACCGCGAGACCGATGCCGGGCCACGTGAACACCGTCTCGACGAGCAGGGCCCCGCCGACGACGTAGCCGATCGAGAGCGCGATCAGGGTCACGATCGGCAGCAGCGCGTTTCGTAACACGTACCGGCGAAGGATCGTGCGAGCCGGCAGGCCCTTGGCCCGCGCGGTGAGGACGAAGTCCTCCCCCAGGACCTCGAGGACGGCCGAGCGCACGACGAGCGTGAACTGACCGTAGAGGGTGAGCGCGACCGCGACCGCGGGCAGGATCATGTGTTTGAACGTGTCGAGCGCGTGCGTCCAGACGGTTCCGCCAACGGCGAACGGGTCGTTCATGCCGGTGGTCGGGAGGTAGCGGCCGAACAGCATCACCAGCATCAGCCCCAGCCACTGGGTGGGGAACGAGTAGAAGGCGATGGATCCGTTGGTCAAGAGGTAATCGGCCGGACGGTGCCACCGCCACGCGGCGGTGACACCGGACCAGATCCCGAAGATGATGGCGAGCAGCGTTCCGAGCCCCACCATGGGAACGGTGTTGCGCAGATCCATGCTCAAGTTGTGCCACACGGGCAACCCGTTGATGTACGACACGCCGAGGTTGCCGTGCATGAGTTGCTTCAGATAGATGAAGTATTGCTGCCACTTGGAGTCGGCCAGACCGAACTGTCGGGCCAACGCCAGACGCAGGGCCGGCGTCGAGTTCGGCACTCGGGAGAGGTCCGTCACCGCGCTTCCGGGCAACGCACGAAAGAGTACGAAATTGAACGTGAGCACGACGAAGACGGTCATCAGCGAAAAACCAATTCGCTTGATGACGTAATCGAGTGTTCGAGTGTTCACGGTTCGTTTCTTCTATCGTGGTTGGCCGGAAGCGCGGTGCAGGGTGTCTCTAGGCGTGCTTGGCGTAGGTGATGCCGTTGACCGTCAGCGGCGAGAACATGCCACCTGGGGTCTCAGCGAAACCGGACCAGGCCTTGTTCCACACGTCGTTGACGTTCTCGTAGGCGTAGATGAATTCCGGCATGGCCTTGGCGAGCATCGCCTGCATCTGGAAGACGATCGCCCGACGCTTCGCGGGGTCCATCGTCACCGACTGCTGGGCGAAGAGCTTGTCGTAGGTCTTGTTGCAGTAACCCGTCTCCTGCCATCCACCGAACTGGGCACAGGTGTAGGTGTTCAGGAGGAACGTCGGGTCCGGACCCGACGGCGTCCAGCCCCACATACCGAGGTCAAACTTCTGGCTCGGCGTCAATTCGAGTGATGCCGCCGTGGCGTCGTCGGTGATGCTGACCTTCAGCTGAACGCCGATCTTCTTGAAGTCGGACTGGATGATGTCAAAGGCGCGCAGACGCGAGGCTTCCTCGTCGGTCGCGAGTACCACCGTGTAGGACATCGCGTGTCCGTGGGCCATGCGCACGCCCCCCGAGCCCATCTTGTAACCGGCCTGGTTCAGGAGCGCATTGGCTTTGGCGATGCTGAACGGCGCGGGCTTGACCGCAGCGTTGTAGAACGCCTGGTCGGCGATGGGGAGGATCGACATGCCGGGCTTCGCGTCACCATTGAACGCGTTCTTCACGATCGCATTGCGGTCGATCGCGTAGTTGAAGGCCTGGTGCACGAGCGGATTGAGCAACTCGCGGTTGCTCTTCTTGCCCGCGTAGTCGTTGATGATGAAGTCGCTCTCATTGAGCGCTGGCTTCGTGTCAACGACCAAGCTGGGGTCGGCCTTCAGATTCTTGATGGCGCTCGGTGTGGCGTTCAACATCACGTCGATCTGTCCCGACTTGAGCGCCTGGATCTCGGCGTCGGCACTGGTGAAGTACTCCAGACCGAATCCGGCGATCGTGGGCTTGGCGCCGTAGAAATTGGGGTTGGCGTTGAACAGGGACACGCCCGAGGCGTTGTACTGGGTGGCCATGAATGGTCCACCCGACACCACTGGCTGGCCCGAGGAGGGCGCATTCGCGAACGTGCGCAGTCCCGATCCCGCGGTACCCGTGTCGTACTGGGACCAGACGTGCTGGGGCAAGATCGGCAGGCGTCCGATGTTGGCGAGCATCGCCGCCTCGGGAGTCGCGAGATTGATCACCACGGTATTGGCGTCAGGCGCCGTCGCCGAGGTCACCCCGGGCAGATACGAGGCCAGGAGTGCTGCACCACCAGCCGCATCCTTCAGCACCGTGTTGATCGTCCACACGACGTCGGCGGAGGTCAGCGGCTTGCCGTCGGACCACGTCGCGCCCGAGTGAAGGTGGAACGTCCAAGCGAGGCCGTTCGACGAATTCGACCAACTGGTCGCGAAGTTGGGTGCGAACGCGGTCAGTGGCGTGTTGTACTGCACCAGCGAGGGGTAGATGTACTTGTAGACCGCGAGCGACGAACTCTCCAAGGCGACGAACGGATTCATCGAGTCGACTTGGTACTGGGTACCGATGCGCAGCATGGTGGCGGACGAAGCGTGCGGCCTCGACGAGGCTCCCGCCACGGCGACGGGAACGCCCGCCAGCATCATCGATGCGATGAGCGCGGTCACCGCTCCTTTGCGACGTGTTTTCATCAGTGAATCTCCCCCGTTTTCGTGTCCAGTAACTGGGCCCTGTGCCGCTCGGCACAACGCATCTGCAGAACGTCAACTTATTGAACGCCCGTTAGACTTTCGCCAACCTAACAGGTCCACTCGGAACCGTCAAGGAGCCTCCATGTCCACAATGTGAACTTCGTAGCCTCCACTCTAGGGACGCACTGGTACCCGGGATTGGTCACCACGCCCTGTGGTGGATACTCCGAATTCCTTGGCCGCGGATGCTACTGTCAGGACGATTGTCGCAAGAGATCACATCGGGAGATACGGTGCGGCGAAGATCAATTCACGCGACGACTACTGCCGTTCGCGAACGAACGGGGAATGCACATGAAGTCTGAAGGAACGGAGCCCCTCACCGACGTCCCGGCGGAACCGACCACTCGTGACCTGATTCTCGAGGCGGCCGTCGACCTCTTCTCCCAACGGGGGTACCACGCCACCTCGATGCGTGAGATCGCCGCCGCCATCCCGATGCGCGCCGCGGGGATCTACTACTGGTTCGACAGCAAGGGAGCAATCCTGCTCCACCTGGAGCAGGATTTTCTCGGGCGTCTCAACACCGCCGTAGAAGAGGCCATTTCCAAGCACAAGAACCCGGCCGCTCGTCTGGCGGCCGCCGTGCGTGAGCACGTCCTCTTCCACGGGCTCTACCCCAAAGCCGCCTTCGTGACCGATAGTGAACTGCGCTCACTTGAAGGTGAGGGGCGCGCCGAGATCCAGACCGCGCGTGACGCCTATCAGGCCATGTTCATCAAGATGATCGACGACGGCGTGCGCGCGGGCGTGTTTCGTACGACCGATGTCCGCATTGCCAGTTACGCGATCCTGCTCGAGTGCACCGGCGTGGCCATCTGGTTCATGCCCAATGGGAGTCGGACCCTCGACGAGGTCGCGCGCATCCATATCGAGCTCGTGCTCGGCTCGCTGTCCACGCCCCGCGCGACCGTCTCCCGAGCGATCCGCGACTGCTGCGACTGATCCACTGGCGAGGTGGCGCCCACGACTGGACCCGCGGATGGTGATGCCGTCGGCACTCGCGGCCATCTTGGTGTAACTTACTGACCGACCGTTAGATTTGAATCCGATTTCGTGTGCGCGACCCTCCCCCGGCCGAGCAACGGACTGACTGACGAGGTGAGGACAGTGGACAAACTTGTGACGTCGGCAGCGGCCGCGCTCGCGGACATCCCCGACGGGGCTTCGATCGCGGTCGGTGGTTTCGGCCTGTGCGGGATACCCACCCAATTGATCAACGCACTACTCGCCCTCGGCGTCGGCAACCTCGAGACCGTGTCCAACAACTGCGGCGTTGACGATTTCGGACTCGGGGTCCTGCTCGCCGCCAAGCGCATCCGTCGTACCACCGGTTCCTACGTTGGTGAGAATAAGGAGTTCGAACGGCAATTCCTCGCTGGCGAGCTCGAAGTCGAACTCGTCCCTCAGGGCACCCTCGCCGAACGCCTTCGCGCCGGTGGCGCGGGCATCCCCGCCTTCTTCACTCCCGCCGGAGTCGGCACCCAAGTCGCCGAGGGTGGCCTGCCGTGGCGATTCGACGGGGCGGGTGGCGTGGCCCTCGGCTCACCAGCGAAGGAGGTCCGTGAGTTCGATGGCCGGTCCTACGTCCTCGAGCGCGCCATCCACACCGATTTCGCGCTGGTGCACGCGCGCTACGGCGACCGTCACGGCAACCTCGTCTACGAGCAGAGCGCGGCGAACTTCAATCCCCTCTGCGCGGCGGCTGGTCGGGTGACCATCGCCGAGGTCGAGGAGTTGGTCGAACCCGGTGAGCTCGACCCAATGCGGGTGCACACGCCGGGCATTTTCGTCCAGCGCGTGGTGCACGCCTCCGACGTCGACAAGAGGATCGAGAAGAGGACGGTATCGCGATGACCCTCACCCGAGAAGAATTGGCGGCCCGTGTCGCGATGGAACTGCGCGATGGCCAGTACGTAAATCTCGGCATTGGACTGCCCACCATGGTGCCCAATTACGTCCCCGAGGGCCTGCACGTGGTGCTGCACTCGGAGAATGGCATCCTCGGTGTCGGGCCCTATCCCGATGACAACGCCGTGAATCCCGACCTCATCAATGCCGGCAAGGAGACCGTGACGGTGCTTCCCGGTGCGTCGTTCTTCAACTCGGCGGATTCGTTCTCGATGATCCGTGGCGGTCACGTCGACGTCGCGGTCCTGGGTGCGATGCAGGTTTCGGCTTCCGGGGACCTCGCGAACTGGATGATTCCTGGAAAGATGGTGAAGGGCATGGGTGGGGCAATGGACCTGGTTCACGGCGCCAAGCACGTCATCGTGATGATGGAACACCTCGCCAAGGGCGGTGGCCACAAGATCGTGAACCAATGCTCCCTTCCCCTCACCGGCCAAGGCTGTGTCGAACGCATCATCACCGACCTCGCGGTGATTGACGTCGAGCCCGAAGGATTGGTGTTGCGCGAACTGGCACCGGGCGTCACCGTGGATGACGTGCGCGCGGCCACCGAACCTGAGCTCATCATCGCGCTCTGAATCGGTGATGTGACTCTTCACTAGCCACGTTCATTGCGTTCTACGGATCTGCACGCTGGACCATCGTCGAACAACAGCAGCGCGTGACGAGACTTCTTCTAGAACGACAACAATTCGGGGTGGACGATCGCGATCACGAGCACGCTCGTCGCGGTGAGGGCGATCAATACCATCGTCCAGAACCACACTTCGATCGATCGGAACCGGTAGGTGCGCGCGACCAGTCGGTCGGTCAACTTCGGCGACTGCAGCTGTTCGCGGATGACCGCCATCCGCCGCTCCCGCCACGAGACCCCGTG
>Ga0307375_10002130_pt1 | contig 20693 bp, 23 predicted proteins | sample TR1MG_FD_202531 | JGI IMG/M metagenome (GOLD analysis project Ga0307375, IMG submission 202531) | Soil microbial communities from Risofladan, Vaasa, Finland - TR-1 | ecosystem: Environmental > Terrestrial > Soil > Coastal area > Acid sulfate soil | place: Finland: Risofladan, Vaasa | collected...
AAGCGCCAGCCCATCCCGCTCTCCAGCCGTTTTCTCAACTTCAAGCAGGGAACCTGGTCCTTCGAGCACGCCACCGAAGAACAAATCTCCCAAGCCGTTCTCGACAAGATCTTCTGGGTCGGTACACGCCTCTCGCCGGGACCAGTGCTAGTCGCCGATCCCTGCGATTCTCTCTACCTGGGAACGACCACCGCGAAGCTCTTCGAAGTCGGTAAGCGACTGGAGCAGGACGGCCTGTTCACCATGCGCGGTGACCTCGCCCATCCGACGCCCGCACTCGAAGCCAAAGCGGCTCACTTCGAACAACGCGCCCGAGCCGCCATCGAAGCTGTTCAGCAGAAACACGCGTACGAACAGGCACGCTAGGACCAGCCCTCACAGCAACTCACTCGGGTGGCGCATGCCCATCTTTCTTCTCGCATGGGAATCTGCCTACGAAGACTGCTTTTCGGCGGTCGCCAGCAGCACGCACAGAGCTACGCCCTCCGCGGCCTGGGCAACTTCCGCCAGTGCGGGAAACGTCGGCGCGATGCGAATCGTACGGTCGTCTGGATCTTTCCCGTAGGGATGTGTCGCTCCCGCAGGTGTCAGTGCGATGCCCGCTTCTTTCGCCAGTGCGATGACCCGCTGGGCACATCCCTTGGAAACTTCCAGGCTGATGAAGTATCCGCCCTTGGGTTTGCTCCACGTGACGCCGGGCACACTACTCAGTTTTTCAGCAAAGATTTCAAGCACCTTCTGGAACTTGGGAAGGATCAGGGCCTTGTGCTTCTCCATCAATTGCAGAATCCCCGCCTCGTTTTTTAGGAAGCGAACATGCCGCAACTGGTTGATCTTGTCCGGACCAATCGTCCGTGGCGTGAGTCTTGCGAGCAGCCAGCTCACGTTGTTTTTTGACGCGGCAAACATCGCCAATCCGGCTCCGGCCAGCGTGATCTTCGACGTGGACGCAAAGACAAATGCACGGTTCGGATTTCCATGGCGCTCGCACACGTCCAGGATGTTCGCGATCTCGACGCGTTCCTCCGTCAGATGATGCACGCAATAGGCGTTGTCCCAGAAAAGCCGGAAGTCGGGGGCTGCGGTCTTCATCGCCGCCAGCCGCTCAATCACGGCATCCGAATAGATTGCGCCCGTTGGATTGCTGTACTTGGGGACGCACCACATTCCCTTGATGGACGCGTCCTGCGCCACCAGCCGCTCGACTTCATCCATGTCCGGCCCGTCATCCTTCATCGGCACCGTAATCATCCGTATGCCGTAGTCCTCGCAGATTTTGAAATGCCGGTCATAGCCGGGCACGGGACACAGGAACGCGATCTCCCCCTGCTTCGACCACGGCGCGGTGCTGTCACACGTGCCCTTGACCAGCGCGAACACCACGATGTCATGCATCAGGGCAAGGCTCGCGTTATTGGCAACCACGATCTGTTCCGGCGCCGCCTCCAGCATCCCGGAGAATAACCGCCGAGCCTCCATCAGCCCTTGCAACCCGCCGTAGTTGCGCGTATCCACCGCGCCTTCGGCCATGAAATCCGCCGAACCGGGAAGCGATAGCAACTCCGTGCTCAAGTCCAATTGGGCGACGGATGGTTTGCCCCGTGTAAGGTCGAGCTTAAGTCCTCTTGCTTTGAAGGCATCGTACTGTTCGCGGAGCTGTTGGTTGACTGCTTGGCTGTCGTCTGAGCTTTGCTGATTGAGATTTGTCATTTTAAAAATTTGAAAAGCCACTTCCGTTTCAAGTTTGCTCGGCGAACAAGACACCTTACTTCTACTTCTTCTCGTACACTTCCATCCACCGCCGCTCACCGCTCTCGCGCGTTTCCACTCCGCGAATCGTCATCGTCTTTCCATCGCCGGAGAACTCAGTCTCTTCCTTGCGAGTGCTCACCGGAGTCACCGCCTCGGTCAGCAGCATGTCGCCTTGCCAGTGGAACGCCATCTTCCACCCCGGCCGTCCCTGCACTTCGCATGGAGTTCCGTCCACCGGGCCCGACCATGCGCTTTCGATCGCCTGGCCCTCTGCGGAGATTCCCTGCATCACCCACGCAAACCGGCTCTCGCTGGAGCAGGTGATATGAATCACGCGCTGTCTCGGCATGGGCTCGCCGCCAAAGCCTGACTTCTCCTTATCGAGCATCCACCTGCCCTGCGCGCGGCTGCGTTCGTCCAGAAGATTTGCCGGATTTGCGTCGGAATGGTCCATGGGATTTTCTACAGTCGGTCAAAGATTTCCGTCGCGTACGTCAGTCCCTTGGGACTCTTGGTTGTCGACTGGATGGTCATGTGTTTTCCGTCTGCCGAAAACGTAATGCGATTCACGCTCGTCGAGTGATCCGGCCTCTCGAACTGTTCCACCAGCGTGTCGCCCTCCCACATGTAGGCCGCCCGGACATCCGCACCCTGTATCGGCACAAAGACGCCGTCCGCCTTGCCTTTGTAGGATTCGCTGATCTTCTGGCCGCTCGCATCCACTCCCGCGACCGTCCATTCAAAATCGCTGGAACCGTCCTTGGTCACTGTCAGCAGGATGCTTTTGGGCGCGGGTGCCCCTCCGAAATCGCTTTTCTTGATATTCAATTTCCATTTCCCAACTGCCGAGGGTTTCGCAGCATCAGCTCCGAATGCCACACCGCAGAGCAGCGCGGTGAGACACAGCCCCGCCATCATTCGTAGCGCAAGGTTCCTCATCGTCTTCCCTTTTTAATTCATTGGATTGCCGTCCCGGCATGCCCACATCGCCCCGGAACAGACTCGTTGGCTTAAGTTACGAATTTGCGACCCAAGTGTCAATCCGGATGCGCCCCTGTGGCGCCGGCGGTGTCTCAATTTGTGCCATCCTCCATGCCCGTCTATGGCGGCTTTCGGCATCCTGCATCACCGGGAAGCGGGTCACCGGTCACATTGCCATGCGGCACCTATTTGCTACTATCCGTTCGCTGTATGGTTTCCCATCGCGTTGTACTGAAGCTGTTGTGTTTGGAGGCGCTGTGAAAAATACTCGTAACCTGTCAGTTCTTTTGCTCGGGCTTTCATTCTTCTTTTTAGCCGCGATCGGCTTCGCGCAGGAAAAGATTCCTGGGACGGTTCTCTTGAAGGGCAATCCCATGGGCAGCGTGAAATTCAATCACATGGCCCACATGAAAGCCGCAGGTGGAAAGTGCGCCACCTGCCACCATGCCTCGAAGCCAGCCAAGGCGCTCGCTACTCCTCACGAGAAATGCCAGGATTGCCACAAGACACCCGCCGTGCCGCCGGTGACCACCAAGACCGAGTTCGCGTTCCATGACGCGATGGCAAAGTCTGGTATCTGCATCGACTGCCACAAGGCGAATGCCGGCAAGCCGGGAGTCCCGGGCGTTGGCAAGTGCATGGATTGTCACAAAAAATCAAACGGATAATCGCAGTCATTCTTTTTCTTAATTCGCGCGCCAGGGTGACGCTTACGCGATTGCCCGGCGCGATTTTATTTTCCGCCAAGCAAAAGCGGCAGGCCGAAGCCCGCCGCCCGAAACCGCGCAACTCTCTCGACTACAGGATGTACCTCGACAGGTCCTGGTCCTTCACGATGTCCGTCAGCATTTTGCCGACGTATTCGCGGTCGATCTTCACTTCTTTTTCCTTCAGGTCCGGCGCCGAGAAGCTGATCTCGTCCAGCACGCGTTCCATGATCGTATGCAACCGCCGTGCGCCGATATTCTCCGTGCCTTCATTCACCTTCGCCGCGAAACTCGCAATCTCCTCCAGCGAATCCGGCGTAAACTCAAGCTTCACGCCTTCCGTGTCCAGCAGCGCAATATACTGCTTCACCAGCGACGACTTCGGTACCGTCAGAATCTTGATGAAGTCTTCCACTGTCAGCGACTTCAGTTCCACGCGGATTGGGAAGCGCCCCTGCAACTCCGGTATCAGGTCGCTCGGCTTCGACACGTGGAAGGCTCCTGCCGCGATGAACAGGATGTGATCCGTCCGCACCATGCCATAGCGCGTGTTAACCGTCGTCCCTTCCACAATCGGCAGAATGTCCCGCTGCACGCCTTCGCGTGAAACGTCCGGCCCGCCGTGACCGCTCTCGCGTCCGGCAATTTTGTCGATCTCGTCGAGGAAAATAATGCCCGACTGTTCCACCCGTTCCAGCGCCGTGCGCGTCACCTGGTCCATATCGATCAGGCGCTGCTCTTCTTCCTGGATCAGGTACTCGAACGCCTCGCTGACCTTCATCTTCCGCTTCTTCGTGCGTTGTCCGAAGATGTTCGGCAGCATGTCCTTGATGTTGACGTCCATCTCCTCGACGCCCTGATTGGAGATGATCTCGAACGCCGGCATGTTCTTTTCCCGCGTCTCGATCTCCACCATGCGGTCGTCGAGTTTGCCTTCGCGCAACTGTTGACGCAGCTTCTCGCGCGTGCGTCCGCTCGACTCGCTGCCCAATAGTATCGGCTGCGTGCCGAATCCCACCGTGCTCCCCTCGCTTGCGGCGGGAGCGGTCGGCATCGCAGGCAGCAACAGGTCCAGCAGCCGTTCTTCGGCGTTCAATTCCGCCTTGTCGGCCACGTCTTCCAGTTTTTCTTCGCGAATCATTTCAATCGCGATTTCAATCAGGTCGCGGATCATCGATTCCACGTCGCGTCCCACGTAGCCGACCTCGGTAAACTTCGAGGCCTCCACCTTGAGGAACGGCGAGTTCGCCAGCTTTGCCAACCGGCGCGCGATCTCCGTTTTGCCCACGCCTGTGGGTCCGATCATGATGATGTTTTTCGGCATCACCTCTTCCGCCATCTCCGGCGGAAGCTTCTGCCGGCGCATGCGGTTACGCAACGCAATTGCCACTGCGCGCTTTGCCTCGTGCTGGCCCACCACGTACTTATCCAGTTCGGCTACGATTTCGCGCGGAGTCAATTCATCCAGCGCAAGCTGTTCTTCTTCCACGGTTTGGGGTAAATAGATAGCCACTACGAAACTCCGAATCTTTGCGTCAAAAAGCGGCCCGAAGGCCGCAGGTTAAGCCGGAAGCCCTTCGCCAGCTTCCGTCGCTTACAGTTCCTCGATCGTAAGCTGATCATTTGTATAGATGCAGGTTTTACCGGCAATGCGCATCGCCTCCTCGGCAATCTCCCGCGCCGTAAGCTGCGTATGCGCCATCAGCGCCTCGGCCGCCGACGTCGCAAAAGGACCGCCGCTGCCGATCGCCGCGATGCCGTCGTCCGGCTCAATCACGTCGCCGTTACCGCTTAGCAGATAGGTCGCCTTGTCATCCGCCACCAGCAACAACGCCTCCAGTTGGCGCAGCGATTTATCGGTACGCCAATCCTTGGCCAGTTCCACCGCTGCGCGTCCCAGGTTGCCGTGATACTGCTCCAGCTTCGCCTCGAAGCGCGCAAAAAGCGAAAATGCGTCCGCCGTCGATCCGGCAAACCCGGCCAGGATCTTCTCCTGGTACAACCGGCGGATTTTCTTCGCTCCCTGCTTGATTACGTGGTCGCCCAGCGTAACCTGCCCGTCGCCGGCCATCACTACCTTGCCGTCGCGCCGGACACACAGAACAGTTGTGGAGCGGATTCTCGTTGGATTCGGCTCTCGTTCCGAGCCGTAGGAGTGCACTAAGAAGTTCTTGGACATGAGACTAATCACCGATTATAGCAGCCGGAGGGCTCTGGCTGCCCTTTCGACGGCCCTTCGGGGCCAGGCAATGGACGGTCAAATTCTTATCCTATCGCGCTTCATGCATAGCAAAAGCCGGGATTGACTCCCGGCTCAACTAATGGTCGCGCTGTCGAACTTACGCCTTCACCGACTCCGCCAGTTGTTTCGTCAGTTCGTCCACCTTGCGCTCCAGCACGTGGCGAATCGACAGCATTCCGATCAGCGTGCCGTCCTCTTCCACCACTGGCAGGTGCCTGTGCTGGTTGTCGATCATCACCTGTAGCGCCTCGGCAATACCCGTTCCCCGCGTCGCCATCAGCACCGGTACGGTCATTACCTCGTGCACCGGAAGCTTGTGCGGGTCCTTGCCGCTCAGTACTACCTTCGTCAGCACATCGCGTTCGGTAAAAATTCCAGCGACGATGCCTTTGTCGTCGACGATCGCTGCTGCGCCCATGCGGCGGCTAATCATCGCATCAATCGCCTCAGCCGCCGTCGCCGTCACCGGCACCGCAGCGGGATCCTTGGCAGAATAATCCAAAATGTTCATGGTCTTATGACTCCGAATGAATCGGTACAATTACACTTACTAGACTCAAACGGCAAGTAAAAGTTCCGAAAAGTTCTTTCTGGCGTCCCGAAATACCTGCCAACTCATGCAGGCAGCACGGCGTCCACTTCGACCTCCACCAGCATCTGCGGGTCCACCAGCCACGTCACACCCACCATCGTCGCGCATGGCTTTATGTCGCGAAAGAACTCGCCGTGTGCCCGGCCGACCTGCTGCCAGTCCTCGTAGTGCACCACGAACATCCGCGTCCGCACCACGTTTTCCATGCCCGCATCGGCCTTCTTCAGCGCGGTTTCGATGTTGCGGAAGCACTGCTTCGCCTGTTCGTAGGCGTTGCCAATGCCCACAATCTTTCCCTCCGGCCCAACCGCCGTCGTGCCGGAAACCGTTACAAATCGCCCAACCTTCACCGCCCTTGAGTAGCCCACCGTGGCTTCCCATGGCGCCCCGCTGGAAATGTTTTGCCGTTCCATGGCGCGCATCATACAACGTCCACCACCCGAATGCCGCCACCGCGCATAATTTTTCAGCACTATTCATCCATGCATCTTGCCGTGATGTTTTATCCAATTTCTTCTCTCTGGCACTCGCGCTCCCGGCCTGCTGCTTGTTTTCTCCGCGCACGTCGCTTTTTGCAACCATCCGCCCCACTCTGTGTTTCACTTAGCAGGCGGACGGAAATCGCTGTCGTCGGAAGGGCGGTAAACCGGCATGACTGAGATCCCGCAATCGCATCCATTGCGTCGCTTGTTTCTCGAACTCGTCGATCTCCACTTCGACTGCGAGATTGGTCTGCGCGACGCCGCGATGAAGTCATACATCGCCGATCTCCTCACCGCTTTTTGCGACGTCAACCAGCTTTACAAAATTCGCAATGCGCAGGACCGCCCGCTCAGCGATGTAGGCGAAATGCTGCTGGAATCTGATCCCATCTATGGCGAGGCGCCGTCATTCGACCGCGAGCGCCAGGTGCGTAAGCACATTGGCGACTACACGCTCTTCTTCACCGGCATGTTTCCGGAGAGCATCAACCGCTTCCGTCTTCGCCATCATCGCCTGGAAAATTTCATCGACCTGATGAAGGCCGGCAAGGAGAGCTACTACATCGTTTCGAAGTTTGAGCACTTCGAATACGCCCGTGTGGCGCCGCTCTTCGCTACCCTGGCCCGCGAGTTCGAGCCCTGCGTCTACGCGCTCAACATGGTGAAGAACGACCTCGTCGCCCTGCAACATCCCATCACGCGGCGGATCGACAACATCGTGATGTAAATATCGGGTAGCCCATGCAAGCTTCCGTTGCTTGCATGGAATTCGCAAATTCCCAACAGCGGGTACCCCATCCTGAGCGCAGCGAACGGTGGGACTCTTGAAACCCGAAACTCGAAACCTTCTTTACCTCTTCCGATAAAAGCTCAGCGACGACTCGCCCTGTTCGAGCTTCCGATAGCGTGCGAGCTTGCCGTATCCATCGCCGGGATCGAAGCGTTTGTCGTGTTCGGCGACAACCACTGCTCCCTCCTTCAACACGCTCCCTGACGCCAGCAGTCGCAGCGTCTGCTCGTAGATGCCCTGCATTTGATACGGAGGATCGAGAAAGCAGATATCGAACTCGATGCCGCGTCGTTCGAGCGTAATCAGCGCTTCGTCCGCGCTTACGTCGAGGACTTCGACGTCTTCGGTAATCCCCAGGTTCTCCAGGTTTTCCCGGATCACCCGCGCCGCCTTGCGATTCAGTTCGACAAAATGTACCCCGACCGCGCCTCGGCTCAACGCCTCCACGCCGATCGCTCCCGTTCCTGCAAACAGGTCCAGGAAGATCGCTCCTTGCAGTTTTCCCGCCGACTGCAGGACGTTAAACAACGTCTCTTTCAGGCGGTCGTAGGTTGGCCGGGTTTCCTTGCCGGGCACGCTTTTCAGCGTTCGGCTGCGATATTTTCCCGCGATCACTCTCATCGTTGTTGGCAGCGCCAGCAAGCGCTGGCATGTCCTAAGTGTATAAAATGACCTTCAGCGTATCGTCTGCAATGGAGCGTGGCAAATTCTCCCCGCGCGATCCGCATGCTACCGTAATAGTGAGGTGACATGAGAGGCTGGTCCATTCCGGTGGGGCGGGTCTTCGGGGTTGAGCTCCGTATTCACTTCACCTTTGCCATACTGCTCGCGTTCGTCTGGATCACGCAGTCTGCGCAGGCCGGTGTCTCCGGAGCGTTGCGCGGACTCGCGCTCGTTGGCATCATCTTCGGCTCCGTCATTCTGCATGAGCTTGGACACGCCATCGTTGCCATGCGCAACTCCGTGCCCGTGCGCTCCATCGTCCTGTTGCCCATCGGCGGCATCACCATCATGGACGACCAGTCGCAGCGCAATCCCAATCCCCAGCGCGAGATGCGGATCGCCGCCGCCGGCCCTGTCGTCAACCTTGTACTCGCCATTTTCTTCGGCTCCGTCATCCTGCTCTTTTTCCGCCAGGTCAATCTCTTTCACCAGCCTTTTGTCTCTCCGGCAAATTTGCCGCAGGCGCTGGTATGGGGAAATTTCTTCCTCGGAGCTTTCAACCTTCTGCCCGCCTATCCGCTTGATGGCGGCCGCGTCCTCCGCGCCTGGTTTTCGAAGCGCATGGACCACGTTCATGCCACCCGTCGGGCTGTAGCCATCGGCCAGACCTTTTCCATGCTGATGATTTTCGGAGGCATCTGGAACACCTGGCTGATGATCATCGGCCTCTTCCTCTTCTTCGGCGCGCAGTTGGAAGACCGCAGCGCCGTCTTCCACTCCGTCATTGAGCACGTCCGCATGGAAGACGTGATGCTCACCGACTTCGCCACCCTCTCCCCGGCGGACACCCTGGAAGACGCGCTTCGCAAGGCCGTCCACTCTCTTCAGGACGATTTCCCTGTCGTCCGCGGAACCGATCTCGTCGGCATCATCTCGCGCCAGCACATCCTCGAGACCTTGCGCAATCACGGCAACGGCTACGTTCAGGGCAGCATGAACCGCATTTCGCTCATCGCTCACCCGCACGACACGCTCGCCACCGTCCTCAATCACCTTGGCAGCGGGGGACTCTCCCTCGTCCCTGTCGTCGATAACGAGCATCTCGTCGGAATCGTCACTCTGCAGAACCTTTCCCATAGCATGGCGCTGCTCGCGGAGACACGAAAGTTACAGAGCGAGTGATGCCTCTCGTAACCTCGAAGAGTTCATCCCACAACCCTCGCAAGCATCTATAATTGGCACAGAAGTCCGAAGGCTTCTGTGGGTAGATCATCCGAATGACGATCACGGAACAGATTCAGAAAGACATCGTTGCGGCGATGAAGGCGCGGGAGGAACTCCGCCTCTCCACCTTGCGCATGGCGAAGTCGGCACTCAAGAACAAAGAGATCGACAAGCGCGCGCCGCTCGACGAAAAAGAAGAATTGCAGGTTCTCTCCACGCTCATCAAGCAGCGCAAGGACTCCGTCGAGCAGTTTACAAAGGGCAATCGCCCGGAGCTTGCCGCCAAAGAGCAACAGGAGATTGGCATCATCGAAGGCTACATGCCCAAGGCTGTCGCGCCGGAAGATGTCGTTGCCACCGTTAACGCCGTCATCGCTGAAATGGGTTCACCCACCATGAAGGACATGGGCAACGTGATGAAGGCCGCAATGGCGCGTTTCGCCGGAGCACGCGTCGACGGCAAACTGGTAAGCGAGACAGTTAAGAATGCATTGGCAGGAAAATAGCGTGGCGGGGCGGCGATTGATGGCTACTGCAGATCACTGGCGCGGTATTGAGGGAGCCCAAGCCCTTTACGATTGGTTTGGCTACTGGCCCAGTTTCAACGACGCCGAGGTGGTCAGCCTTCAGCTCCATCGCACCGCTTCATCCATGCTCACCCTGTACACATGGGAAACCACCGACCAGCTCGATAGCCGCGGTTATCACGTCCATGCCAAGGATGTCGTCGTTGATTTCTCTCTCCACGGAATCACCGATCTTTCCGTCGGCGGATTCGCCGCAAACAACGTAATCGCCGGACTCGAAATCGAACGCAACGCCAACTGCTTCCGCCTCGAACTCAAGCCCTGCTATGGCATTGCCGGCGCCATTGAGGCCAGGCATATCGTTCTCCGCGTCACCCCCGGAAAGCCTGCTGATTACGTCCGCACGCAGAGCAGCGTTAAGCTGCCCGGCCGCTGAGCGTTCTTCTGATTTCGTTCTGATCCCTACGATTTTCTTGCTGGCTTCACCGTCACAAAGATTCCATCCGGCAGCGTGTCGCCCACAAACTCCACCACTCCTCCGCGCACAAACCCCCGCACTTCCTTCATCTCCGGCGGCTTTTCATACGCATTGGCCCGGTCGAGTTTCGCCTTGCCCATCCCGCGATCCATCGCTTCGTTCGCCAGCCGGTCCGCGTCCTTGTTGTGATGCCGCAGCACGTGCTCAATGCGAAACCACTCCAGCCGCGCAATCAACTTCTTCGCTTCCGTGTAGATGTCGTGCAGTGCTTCGCTCCGCACCTTGTACTGACCCTTGATCTGCTTCACCATCAGTTCGGAGTCGCTGATCACCTTCAGCTTTTTGTGTCCGTGCTTCAGCGCGTATTCCAGCGCCGCCATCAGCCCCGAGTACTCTGCAAAATTATTCGTCTGGATCCCCAGGAAGTCGCTCAACTCCGCAACCCGGTGCCCCTTCGCGTCGTCAATCGCCGCGCCGTATCCCGCCGGTCCCGGGTTTCCGCGCGACCCGCCGTCGATGTGCGCCACCAGGCATTCTTCCGCCAACTCCTCCGCCGGAGCGCCAAACATCTCCACCGTGTGCGCGTGATCTTTTCTCTTTGGATAATTACGAAATGGCATGTCGTGAGTGTAATCGATTGCCGTAAGTCGTCATTCGTCAATCAGCAATCGTCAATTCTTTCATCTTCCTTCGCCCAACCTGTACGCCAGCCGCTCCGGCAATCCCGCCCGCAGAATCCTCTGTTGCGCCATCGTCACGTCATAGGGCACGCGATAAAACGTAAACTCATTTTCGTTTGAATCGTAGATCGCAAATCCCGCCCGTGGATCGCCATCGCGCGGCTGCCCGATGGATCCCGGATTGACCAGGCACTTTGTTCCTCGCGGGAGTTGCACCGTTTCCTGCTCCATCCGTCTGCGATCCTTCATCTCCGAGCGCGACATCACCACCCTGCAATTCGTCACCACCAGCATCCCCTGCATATGCGTATGGCCAAAGAACGTGTTCGAGCAGGGACTCGCATCCATCGCAATCTCCGCCATTGGTTCCGTCATGATGTAGCCGTCCTCGTCCAGCGGCGAACCGTGCACAAACTGCGTATCCGGCCACTCCGCGTTGAGGATTGGCCCCTTTGGCAGTCCGGCCACCCAGGCGCAATTCTCCGGCGTCAGCGTCTTGCGCGTCCATAGCGCCGCCGCTCCGGCGATTGGATTGAAATCATTGGTCTCGCCGATGCCGCTGCACACGCGGTCATGATTTCCCCGCACAAAAATTTTCCCCAGCCCGCGCACTCGTTCCACAACTTCATTCGGACTTGCGCCATAACCAACCACGTCGCCCAGGTTCGCCACCGCGTCATGCGGAGGCGCCACCGCCAGGCATGCTTCCAGTGCTTCCAGGTTCGAATGAATATCGCTCAGGATGAGGAGACGCACACGTCCGTCCTTGTTAGCCGCCCCGTGGTTTTCCTGCCATACACTGCGGCGTCCGTCATTATATAGTTCCCGCCACCATTTGCTCGGGTTACCCTCCGGGGGTCGCTCGTGCGATTTATCACTCGATGTTCCCCGAATAGCGTTACAGTTCTCTCATGCGCAGATTCACCATCGTGTCGATTGCCGTTTTGTTTTTCTTTTCGCTCGTTGGTTCTTGCTTCGCCAAGAAGCACCCTGCGCAGCAACCCGTCCTGAAGGACTTCCCCGCACCTGACGCGGTCAAGGTGCAAGCCTTTATCGCACGCGAGTTCGGCCCGGGTTACAAGCTTGTCCCCTCGCAACCGCCGCTCGCGCTCGATTTCGACGGTGATGGCGCCGAAGACCTTGTCGCCGTCACCAGCGGCCCGAATCCCTTCGAGGAACAGGGCCAGTACAACTATAAGGTTGCCGACCCCTACGACGAATATTTCGGCTACGGTAATCCGCGCGTCACCATCCAATTCGGAGGCCTTGATCCCGAGCGCCGCCGTTTTCTCCTCATCGCGCAGGACTGGCTGCATACCCCCAAGTCGAAGGTCATCCTCATCAACGTCCCCGAGTTCCAGACCCTTAAGATTGGCACCTTCATGGTCAAGAAGAAGGCTGTCCGTGCCATCACGGGCACCGAAGGCTACGGCGGCGTCGACTGGGCCATTTATTGGGACGGCAAGAAATATCGATGGGAAGCCTTCGGCATGAGTCCCGAGAATAATTGATCCGCTTCGGACTCCTGCTCTTCCATTCGCTTTCCCCAACCTCGCGCCGCTGTCTATAATCCCCGGCATGAACCTTGAGCAGAAATTGGCGGAACTGAAGCATCGCGATCAGCTCGCGGAAGCCGGCGGCGGCGAAGAGCGCCGCGCACGCGAACACAAACTTGGCAAGATGACCGCTCGCGAGCGCGTAGAGTTTTTGCTCGATGAAGGCAGCTTCGAAGAGACCGACAAGTTCGTCACCCATCGCACCACGGAGTTCGGCATGGGCGAGCAGGTCTACTTCGGCGACGGCTTTGTTACCGGCTATGGACGCATCGAAGGCCGCCTTGCCTTCGTCTTCGCCCAGGACTTCACCGTCTTCGGAGGATCGCTCTCCGAATCCAACGCCGCCAAAATCTGCAAGGTCATGGACCTCGCCATGAAAGTCGGCGCACCCGTCATCGGACTCAACGACTCCGGGGGCGCGCGCATCCAGGAGGGCGTCCGTTCGCTCGCCGGTTATGCCGACATCTTTCTGCGCAACACGCTCTCCTCCGGCGTCATCCCGCAGATCTCCGCCATCATGGGCCCTTGCGCCGGTGGAGCCGTCTATTCGCCCGCCATCACCGACTTCATTCTCATGGTCGACAAGACCGCCTACATGTTCATCACCGGCCCCGACGTCATCAAGGCCGTGACCCACGAAGAGGTCTCCAAGGATGAACTCGGCGGCGCGCACACCCACAACGAAAAATCCGGTGTCGCGCACTTCATGGCCCACGACGACGCCGAGTGCCTCTCCATGATCCGCGAGCTTTTCAGCTTTATGCCCTCGAACAACCTCGAGGACCCGCCGCGTCGCCCCTGCACAGACCCCGCCGACCGCGCCGACGAACAGCTCGACACCATCGTCCCCACCGAGTCCAACAAGCCTTACGACATCAAGGACGTCATCACCCGCGTCGTCGATGACGGATACTTCTTCGAGGTGCAGGAACACTTCGCAAAAAACATCGTCGTCGGATTCGCGCGCCTCAACGGACGCTCCGTCGGCATCGTCGCCAACCAGCCCAACTTCCTCGCCGGCGTGCTCGACATCAATTCGTCCATCAAGGGTGCGCGCTTCGTTCGCTTCTGCGACTGCTTCAACATTCCGCTCATCACCTTTGAAGATGTGCCGGGCTTCCTCCCCGGAGTGCAGCAGGAACACGGCGGCATCATCACCCACGGCGCCAAGCTGCTTTACGCCTTCGCCGAAGCCACCGTCCCCAAGATCACGGTCATCACCCGCAAGGCCTACGGCGGCGCATATTGCGTCATGGCCTCCAAGCACATCCGCGCCGACGTCAATTACGCATGGCCCACGGCTGAAATCGCCGTCATGGGACCGGAGGGCGCTGTGAACATCGTCTACAAGCGCGACCTCGACAAGGCTGGAAAAGAGGGTGTCAACGGATTGAAGGGCGCGGACGCCATCGCAAAAATGCGCGAGGAAAAGATCGAGGAGTTCCGCGACAAGTTCGCCAACCCCTACGTCGCCGCCGAACGCGGCTACGTCGACTCCGTTATTCGTCCCCGCGACACCCGTCGCAAAATTATTCAGGCGCTGGAAATGCTCGACACCAAACGCGACAAAAACCCGCCAAAGAAGCACGGGAACATACCGCTGTAGAGCTAGACGATGCGGTTAGTTGAATCGGAACACGGTAGTGCTGTGACGTATAGACCGCAAATGATGGGAAGACACAGAACTTTCGTCGGTTGTTTGCTCTGCGTGGCGATTTCCTGTTCGCTCTACGCTCAAGCCGTGGACCAGGCAAAGGCTGAATCGTCCGCTCGCGAGTTTGTAAAGCAATTCTACGACTGGTATGTAGCCACAACAGTAAACGGCTCTTTACCGGTCGGGGGATACCCGGTTGCACTTAAGGAGAAAAGTCATGTGTTTGATCCGGTGCTCCTTCGTGCATTGAAGGAAGATCATGCCTCTCAGAAGAGAACGCCAGGGGAACTCGTCGGTCTCGACTTTGACCCATTTCTCAATACCCAGGACCCTTCCAATCTTTACAGAGTGGGGCTAGTAACACGCAAAGGAAATCACTATTGGGTGGAAGTGTCGGCCATTCCCTCCGATACAAAAACGTCTGGGCCCGACGTGATCGCCGAAGTGGTTCAGAAGAAGGGACACTGGCATTTCGTCAATTTCCACTATCCCGGAGACGGAGATCTACTCAGCACTCTCAAGTCGCTGCGAGAGGAGCGCAACAAAAGTCTGGAGTGAAGATGGGTGCTCCACGTTCGCGGCCTTCTTTTGGCCGATAACGTCGGGAAACACCTATTGTTTGGGAAGTGTCGCGTTGAGCGCAGTAATCTCGACGACCTCAATCGTCCTTCATACTTCCCTCTATGTTCCTCCGCGACCTCTGTGGTGATCCTTTGCTTTCGGATCCTACTGCACTCCGTTCGCATTCAGGTGAGCCCGGTAATTCTGGTCGGTCAGCAGGACATGCTTCTCCAGCCAATCGCGCAGAAACATCAACAGATCGATGCTGATCAGCGCGTTTCCCTGTTCGTATTCCTTGATGAAGTCGTGCACCTTTGTCGTCAGCTTGCGATGTTCGGCGACGTGGGACTCGTATCCCAGGTACTTGGTTCGCTTCATGTCCGATTCTTCGGCAGCAAAATGTTGCTCGGTGTACGCGGCCAGCCCAGCCAGTATCTGCCCTAGAATGGCTTTCCCTTTGCCCGCGCGCATCGCGTCGTTCAGGTCGTTGACCATCCCGAACAAGTGCTGGTGGTGATTGTCGAATTTCTGAACGCCGACGCTGTACTTTGGTTCCCAGGTCATCAGGGGCATTGCCGTTTGTCGTCCTCTTTTGTGGGGTGAACTGATCTGCCGATTCTAGCAGCCGGGAAACATTGATCGGTATCGATCCAAAGTGACTCTGGTCACCGCGCACAACGATCTCGCGAGTCTAATCGTGATTTGGCCTTTGTGCTTTCCCTAGACTCCGCCCGCGTCCTGCTTCTTCAAGTTCGCGCGGCGTTCGTCGACGGCGGCGATGAATTCGTTGGGCTGCTTCTGCCAGAGCTTGTCGAGTTCCTGCGAATAGCCGGAGGCCACCCACGGCGCTTGTTGCGTGATGTACTCGATCAGCGCGCCGGCGTTCTTCTTCTTGCCGTTGATTTCGTACGAATAGCGGAAGCGGTCTCGGACGACCGTTGCGTACGACTTCCCAACGGGAATGAAGTACACCTTTCGCTTCGTGATCTTCGGATAGGTCCACACGACGTCCGGCACATGGAAAACGACCATGGAAAACATCCACGGCATGAACAGCCACGGCCCGCTGACATGCGCTTGTCCGATCTTTTGCGGTGGCGACATCTTCAGGTCGGTGTCGATCTCCTGCATTACCATCTCCGGTTGGCCGAAGTTGGTTATGCGCTTGTAGATCGGCGATGCCGTGTGATCGGAACTCCTCGACATCCACTTCTTCAGGTTCCACCCGACCAGGAGAAGCAGTGGAATACCGATGCCCAGCGTCCAGTAGCCCTCCGTGCGGTAGTCGGAGGCGTCGAGCATGGCGGGAACGAACGCGCTTTGCAGCGTCGGGTCCTGCTTGAGTACGGGAGCGATCGTCTGGTCGTACACGTCGGAAGGAATCGGCTCCAGCGCGCCGGAAAAGTCCGCTCCCGTCGAATGCAGCGGCGCCTTGACAAGGAGAAGCTTTTGGCCGACTTCAACGGCGACGTAGTCGGCCGTCGTCTGCTCCGACTCTACCTGTTGCGTGTCTTCGTCGATCGTCTGTTCTACCGACTGAATGCCGGTTGGAACGGACTTGTCCCCGTGGACGTGCACGAAGTACCGAAAGCGCTGGCCGGGGTCATGCAGCGCGGCGAGTTGGTCGCTGGAGATGTTCGTGCTGCCCATGAGGAAGTTGGCGAGATAGCGGCGATTGAAGCCCGCATAAACGACCATCGCTGCAAGCAGCACAAGGTTCACAAAGAGCAGATTGCGATTGCAACGGCGAATCTGCTGACCGATAAAGTTGTCCCACATATCGACTCCAGTTAGCTGACTGAAATACCAGTGCGCTTTGGGCCGCGTTCGCCAACTTGTGATCGCAGAGTTGTAGCATTGCTTCGACTCCCTCACAAGTAATTTGTGACGGCCGTGCGAGAGCGGAAAGGTCTCTTCTATTCGCGACTGCTTTCGTGCATAATGCGTCCGTTTATGAAACGCACCGTTTGTCTCCTGCTCTCCGTCCTTGCGCTGCTCTCCGCGTCGTTCGCGCGAGTCACGCGCATTGAGATCAAGTCGCGCGTCGTCGTCGCCAACGGACATTCCTTCGGGCTCGCCGGTCCTTACGAGAAGATCGAAGCGAAGGTCTTCTTCGCTGTCGATCCGAAGAACCTGCACAACCGGCAGATCGTCGATCTCGACCTTGCGCCGCGCAACGCCCATGGCGAAGTCGAGTTCTCCGCCGATCTTTTTCTGCTTCGTCCGGTCAACATGGCGAAGGGCAACAGTACGCTGTTGCTGGAGATTCCGAATCGCGGCGGACGCGGAAGCATTCTCCGCATCGTCGAGGGCGCCAACGCCGCCCTCAGCAGCACCAAGGATTTCGGCGACGGGTTCCTTCTGAACAACGGATACACGCTCGCCTGGCTCGGCTGGCAGTGGGACGTGCCGGAGAAGCCCGATGTTGTGCGGCTCTACGCGCCCATCGCGCGCGGCTCCAACGGTCCCATCACCGGACTGGTGCGAACGGACTACGCAGCGTCGCAACCAACGAAAGAGATTCCGCTGGGTCACGTGATTGTCGGCACCATCGGTGGCACCAGTTATCCGGTCTCCGATCCCGCGAGCCCGCTGAACGTGCTCACCGTGCGCGACTCGCCGCTCGGGCAGCGGCAGGTGATTCCGCGCTCGGAGTGGAGCTTCTCGCGCGAGGTCGCTGGCAAGCTCGTGGCCGACAATCGCATGTTGTATCTCGCGAAAGGCTTCGAACCCGGCCGCATTTATGAATTGGTTTATGTCGCGGAGAATCCGGTCGTCTCCGGACTCGGGCTGGCTGCCGTGCGCGACTTCGTCTCGTGGGAGAAGTACGACAGCGCGTCGGTGGCGCCGGTGAAGTATGCAATCTCGCTCGGTATCTCGCAGTCAGCGCGATTCCTGCGCCACTTCGTCTGGCAGGGATTCAACGCCGATGAAGATGGCCGGCAGGTGCTCGATGGCGTGATGCCTCACGTCGCCGGGGCCGGGCGCGGCAGTTTCAATCATCGCTTTGCCCAGGCCTCTCGCGATGCGCAGCCATTTAACACGCTCTTTTTCCCGACGGATTTATTCCCGTTTACCGATCTACCGGAGACCGATCCGCTGACCGGCCAGACCGCTGGACTGCTCGACCAGGCTTTTGCGAGCAAGACAGCGCCGAAGATCTTCTATTCAAACACGTCGTATGAATATTGGGGACGCGCGGCTTCGCTGATCCATACTTCGCCTGACGGCACGCGTGACGCGAAGATTCCGGACAACGTCCGCATCTACTTCCTCGCCGGACTCGAACACTTCAGCGTGCCCTTTCCGCCGCAGCAGATGAATTTGCCGGACCTGCGCGGGCAGAACCTGCCGAATCCGAACCCGGTGCAGTGGCTGTGGCGCGCACTCATCACCGACATGCGCGAGTGGGTCGTCGACGGAACCGCGCCTCCGGCGAGCACCTATCCCCATCTCGCCGATGGCGGATTAGTGCCGCTCGACAAGCTCGCGTTTCCGAAGATTCCCGGCGTGAATCTTCCGCACGAGTTCAACCACGCCTACCACGTAGACTACGGTCCCGAGTGGTGGACAAAGGGAATCATCACCAAAGAACCGCCTGTCGTCGGCAAGCCGTTCGTGAATTTCGTTCCGCAGGTAGATGCCGACGGCAACGACCGCGGCGGCGTGCGCATCCCGGAGATGGCCGTCCCGTTGGCGACATATACCGGATGGAATCTTCGCAGTCCTTCCATCGGCGCACCAACATTCCGCCTGAGTTTTCTTGGCTCGTTCATTCCCTTCGCCCGCACGCGCGCGGAGCGCGAGAAGAGCGGCGATCCCCGTTTATCAATTGCCGAACGCTACCGCGACCGCGAGCAATACCTGGGCCTATACACGGAATCCGCGCTCGAACTGGTGAAGCAACGGTTCCTGCTGCCGCAGGACATGCCGGCGGTGATAATGCGCGGCGAGCACGAGTAGGATCATCTGGCGAAGTAGCATGGGCGGCGGCTTCGGCTGCGCCGTCCGTTTTTAGGCCTGTGCTTCGGGTTATCACTGACAGCGGACGCGGCACCGAGTAGCATTTTGTTAGAGAACTTCCGCCCTCTGGGTTGGGCCGTCCATGGGTTGCACGATGTTCGCAAGTTCCGAGGAGGCTCCATGAAGCGCAGCGAAAAAATTCAGGATGCGACCGTGTGGCTGGTGGTCGTGCTTGGAATGGTTGTGCTGCTCCTGTTGATGCTGCAATCGGCGTGAGTATGGTGTAAACCAGGCGATTGCATGCGTGAGCGAGGGGGAAGGAGGATTCTATGTTGCATAAGCACCTTCCTTTGATGAGGCCTGTAACACTCGATCCGACGAACTGGGTAGTGATCATGCTGGGAATGCTGGCGCTGATCCTGCTTCTGGCCGAGAGTGCCGGATAGGCCCGGCACAAACAGCACCTCCGATTACGGTTGCCGCTCGCGGAAGATTTAGCGTATAACAACGCGCGTCGATCATTCACGGAGGTAGCGAGTGTCGGAGTCCTTGAAGTATGAGCTGTGTTGTGCCGCGCGAATCCTCTTTCGCGCCGGACTGAGCGTCGCCAATGCCGGGCACCTCAGTATTGCCATTGGTAATGACCGCATGCTGGTCAACCGCTTCGGCCCGTCGTTCGCGACGTTGACGCCGTCCGATATTTTGACGGTGCTCTACGACGGAACCGTCATCGAACATCATCCAGACGTATCGCCATATGTAAATGACACGATCGCTCTCCACGGCATCATTCATCGCGAAAACCCGCATGCAAAGGCCGTTGCGCACACGCATCCACCGGCGACTGTGACATGGAGTTGTTTCCGCGAAGTACCGGACATCTACGACCAGGAAAGCTGCCTGCTGGCGGGAGAAGTGGGGATTGTCGAAGAAGATTACGAGGGGATTGCGGCGACGGAAGACCGGGTGCTTCCGCTGGCGCGGAAGCTGGGAAAATATCGGGCGGCGATTCTGCCGAATCATGGCGCGGTGACGATCGCGCCGAATATTCAACTGGCGACCGTGACAATGATATTGCTGGAAGGAATGGTGGCTCGCAACCTGTCTGTTTATGCGGCTGCGCAGGCTACCGGAAAGAAGCCCCGAGCGATCAGGATGGAACATGCGCTGACGGCGAAGCGGGAGATAGAAAAAATTCCGTTCCTCGAACCACTGTGGCGCGACATGCTGCAGAGACTGCGCCAGACCGATCCGGACCTGTTCGAATCGATGCGAACGGTGAGAACCAACTGATTTTACTGAATGGTAACAAGTAGCGAGGGAGTAACTTTTTGTATTGGCTAAATGGTACCTGGGGCGTGTCACCGCGGCCATGCCTTCCAAGCGAAACGTTACCGTGACGATACTGCGCGGTCTAGTACGATAGTTTCGTGCTGAAAAAGCTGCTGAAATACATTCGCGAACACAGGCTGCTGCGCGCGGGCGAGCGGGTGGGGATTGCCGTTTCGGGTGGAGCGGATTCGGTGGCTCTGCTGCATGCGATCCATGTACTGCGCGACGAACTTGGCGTGGTGGTGAGCGTGGTGCATGTGCATCACGGAATCCGCGGCGAAGCGGCGGACGAGGATCAGCGGTTTGTCGAACGGTTGGCTGCCATGCTGGGGCTGGACTTCCACACGACGAATGTCGATGTTCCGGCGCACGCGAAAGAAAACGGGCTGGGGATTGAAGCGGCGGGACGTGCGCTGCGTTACGAATACTTCCGGGAACTGATTTCCAATCACACGCTGGACAAGATTGCCACGGCGCATACACGCGACGACCAGGCGGAAACCGTCCTG
>Ga0307375_10002133_pt1 | contig 20675 bp, 33 predicted proteins | sample TR1MG_FD_202531 | JGI IMG/M metagenome (GOLD analysis project Ga0307375, IMG submission 202531) | Soil microbial communities from Risofladan, Vaasa, Finland - TR-1 | ecosystem: Environmental > Terrestrial > Soil > Coastal area > Acid sulfate soil | place: Finland: Risofladan, Vaasa | collected...
AAAGAAAAGTGTGTCGGCCTTGAAAAAAAATATGATCGATTCAGTAATATTTTTAAAGATGACTTTTATGTAGAATTCCAGGGTCACGTGCAAGAAGGCCAAGAGAAGGTTAACAGGGCCTTTTATGATCGGTTGAGGGATAGGGGCGGTTTTCAACATGTGGTTACAAATGATTGCCACTATGTGCTTCCAGAACATGCCAAGATTCAAACCCTTTTGAAGGGGATGGCCTATAAGAATACGGATGCGGGGCAGAGCTATACTTCTTGTGATTCTTTGTGGCTTAAGACAGCGGGGGATATTTGGGATACTTTTAGAGAAAGTCATTCCTATTTGCCAGGTAGATTCGTATTAGATGGAATGAAAAACACAGAGGCGATTCTTGAGAAGGTAAAGGATTTTAGATTACCCACCAAGAAATATTTGCCAATCTTCATGAAGGACTCTAGGGATACTTTTAACAGGCTCTCTGTGGGGCTTTTGAAAAAGTTTTTAGATGGGGGAAAACTTTATGCCACGAAAGAAGAGTATACCGAAAGATTTAAGAAAGAATATAAGGTCATCGTTAAATATGGCCTGCAGGATTATTTCCTTATCGTTTGGGATATTGTGCGTTTCGCTAATAACAACGGGATTTATATAGGACTTGGGCGCGGCTCTTCGACCGGGTGTCTTATTAGTTACCTTCTCGGGATTGTTCGGGTTGATCCTCTTAGATACGATCTTATTTTCGAAAGATTTTTAAACGAAGCAAGATGCGAACAGGGCGAACTGGCCGACATAGATCTTGATGTGGAATCTGACAGAAGAGATGAAATCAAACAATATATTTTTAAAAAGTATGGTAGGGAAAACGTATGTGAGATAGGGACATACGGAAGGATGAAGTTAAAAACTTCATTAATCGACATTGGTAAAGCCCTAGGGGTTGTGACCCAGAGAGAAATTTTAGATATCACCACGAAGTTGGATCTTAGCAGAGACGGTAAAGATTCTTTAGAGGCGGCCATTGATGCGTCACCAAAATTAAAAGAACATATGACGAACAATTTAGATTACGCCTTCGCGGTAGAAGAGATTACTGGCCAGATAAAGTCTCAGTCAATCCATCCGGCTGGAATGGTAATAGCACCCTATCCAGTACATCTGATTACACCGATTAAAACTCAGAGGGATAAAGATAGTGATGAAAGAGTAATCACCACTCAGGCAGATGATAAGAGCATAACCCGTCAGGGGCTTATGAAGATGGATATCCTAGGTCTTAAAGAATACGACATTATCAGATTTATAATTGAAAACGCAGGTCTGGAATTCAAGTCAACTGACTATGTTGAAAAAATAATGGAATTAGAAGATAGAAAGCCGGACGAGAGAATCTGGAAGTTATTTCAAGAAGGGAAGTCAGAGGGGGTGTTCCAATTTTCTTCTGAGGGGTTACAGCAATTACTCATACAGATACAGCCAGGCAAGATAGAGGACCTCATCGCAGCGAACGCCTTGTACAGGCCAGGGTGCTTAGATAACGGTTGGCATATCCAATATTGCAATCGAAAACACGGTAAAGAAAAAGTTGAGTACATGCATGAGAGTGTCGCAGATGTTTTGAAAGACACTTACGGAGTTTGTGCCTATCAGGAACAGTTCATAAGTATCATTAATAGGTTGGGCGATATTAGCCTTTCAGATTCAGACACGATCCGTGCAGCCCTTGGGAAAAAAGATGAAGCCAAACTCAAGAGGTTTAGGAAGACTTTCATTAAGAATGCTGCGAAAAAGGTTGGCAGTGTAGACGGGGCCAGGCGGATCTGGGAACAGTTAGAAAAATCTAGTAATTATTCGTTCACAAAGTCTCATTCTGCCGTTTATTCAATCCTGGCCTATGTTTCCCAATTTTTTAAGGTATATCACCCGGTTGAATTTTGGACAGCTCATCTCGAATGGGACGTGAGAAAAAATAGGCGCGACGATATGCTGCGTCACAAAAAGGCGGCGAGAGAAATGGGTGTCATCTTTAAACCGCCCCATATAAATCAGTCCGGGGTGTCTTTCAGGATAGTGGAAAAAGCGCCAGTCTGGTCCTTCATGGGTCTCAAGGGGCTTGGCCCGAAGGCTGCGGTGGAAATTGAAAAGCATCAGCCCTACGAGGATTTTGAAGACTTCTACAAACGCGTGAATAAAAGCAAGGTGAAGTTTAATAATATTGTTTCTTTGATCTACGTGGGGGCGTTTGATTCGATGGGTGATAGAAGGGAATTCCTTAAAGCCCTTTTTAAATTGAAAACGAAAAAGCCACCATCTTTAAAAGATGAAGCGATGATGATGCAGTTTTATGAAATCATGGGTTTTTTTGAGCAAGGTATAAAGGAGGCGAGAGAGGTCGATGATTGCATCACTCAGGTGGATTTAGAAAACGTCCTGGTAGGCGAACAGGTGAGGATCGGTGGGATGTTGGTAAACATTAGACGCATCAAGACAAAAACAGGTGAGCCGATGGGATTTGGAACGGTGGTAGATGTAGATGAGTCAATTGATTTAACTTTTTTCCCAAAAACTTGGGCAAAATATCGTGGTTCAATTTCAGATGGAAAAATTCTAAAGGTTGACGGGGTGAAATCAGGTTGGGGTGGCAAGACGAATGCGGTTGAAGTAGAAAAGGTTGAAGAATTTTGACCAGAAATTTTGGTTTTGTCGTAAATATAATATGTGAAAGATCTTACGTATGAAATTAAGGGCCTTGTGCCTGACCCGGTGGTTGTAGCTCTAAAAGATGAGTTGACGATTACAGAGGATATCGATGGAGAAGTGGACGAGGCGTCAGCCAGGTTCGGTTATTATGCGGTACTAGCTGAGAAGGCTGAGGCGAGATATGAAAAATTAAAGTTGGGGTTCAATCTTTGGGAATCAGATATTAAGGTCAGGAAAGACGAGCAGAGCGCCCTAGATAAAGAGAAGAAACTGACAGAGGCTCAAATGGGGGCTCATGTGATGTCTCAACCCAAATTCAAAGCATATCAATTGAAATTAATAGAGTTGAAAGAACAGAAGAATGTCATGAAGGCGATCTCAAAAGCTTTCGATAAAAAATCGGATTTGATTCAAACAAAGGCCTGCAATCGAAGGATAGAAGCGAAGGCCAACAAATAGAAAAGTGGGGGCTATTTTGGAAACTCATTCAGTTATCGTGGTTGGCACGAAGACCACCGTAAAAAAAGAAAAAAAAACAGACGCTCTTAGATTGAGGGATTCTGCCAGGAAGTTCTATGGAGAGATGCAAACATCGTGGCTTCTTTTTGCTAAGGCGATAATGGAGATTCGAGATTCGCGGGCGTATAAGGATTTTGATAAAAAAAGCTTCCAGCAGTTCTGTATAGACGAATATCCATCAATGCATTTTACCACGATTATGAAAACAATTAAGGTCGCGGAGTTGTGGGGTAAAGATCTGGAGATGAAGCTTGAGAAGGATGAAGCGTATCAGTTGCCAGCGTATGAATCATGTTACACGTTGTTGAACGCCAAAGACGACATCCCATCGCCAGAATTCCAGAGGCTTCGGAAAAACATTCTTGAAGGCAAGCTCAGTTATTACGCTCTCAGAGATAAGTTGAAGGATGTGGTGACTGCCAAGAAAAGGCGTAAGGTTGAATTTAAGTCAGAAGAACAAATCGAAGAAGAACTCGCGGCCTCTTTAAAAGAGGAATTTGGTGAAGAAGAATTTGAGATACTCGAAGACGATGTATCGCCAGGCGGTGAGGTTGAAAAGTCAAAAGCGTTGTGTGTCCAGTTGAAATCAAGAGTGGATTATATTTCTGACAATTTACCAACCCTTCTTGGCCTAATAGAAACGAATCCTGATTTATTAACCACCGATATTGTTGAGTTGGCTAGAAGCGTAGAGGATTTGGCTTCAAAATCAGATAATTTTTTAACCAGTCTGGAAAAACTTTAGGAGAAAGTAATGGGCAAGGTATTAGAGAAGTTAAAGAAAGAAGTCGAGAGAATAGAGGCGAAAGAGAAGAGTAGAGGTGATTATACCAAGGTTGATTGGTTCAAGCCCGAGAAGGGTGACAATATCATTAGGGTTCTGCCTCACTGGTCAAAACCAGATGATTCATTATTCTACAAAACCATAAACATTCATTACGGCTTGCCCATCTCTCGCGATGGTAAAACATATAAGATTCCGGCCCGATGTTTAAGAGACTTAAATGAAGACTGCCCCCTTTGCGATGAGTATGAAAAACTTGGGAAGGGCGAAGGTAAAGACTTAAGAAGCAGTGAAAGAGCCATCTTCAACATTATTGATTTTAAAACGCAGACGGTGAAGCCATGGCAATGCCCAGAGACGGTTTATAAATATATATTCGCGATGTCCACCGAGATGGACGAGGACACGTGGGATCTAAAAACTGGCCGGAACTGGAAAATCAGGAAGAAGGTCGATCCATCAAAGCCTCCACAATTTGGTACTAAGTATGAAGTTTTCCCAGATATGAAGCAATCGGCAGTGCCTAAGAAATTACTTGGATTGACTGAGGATTTACCGGATCTCGATGGTGTGTATTGTGAGAATCATCGTGAGGCGATGCTTGATTTGTTGGGCTTAGAGGAAAAGTCAGAGGACGTGGATGACGATAATGAAAAAGAAGAAGTGTTCACAGAAAAACCAGTAAAAAAGCATAAGAAAAAGGCCAAGGCCGAAGTTGATGAAGAAGACGAAGACGAAGAAGAAAATGATGAAGAAGTGTTCACAGAAAAACCAGTAAAAAAGCATAAGAAAAAGGCCAAGGCCGAAGTTGATGAAGAAGACGAAGAAGAGGGTGAGGATGACAACATCGTTGCAAGCGTAAAGATAGAGGATAAAGAACTAGAGGATGAACTGAGAAGGCTTGGGGTATAGGTTGGAAAACGACAGAGTGAACTATAGCTTCAGCGTAAAGATTAACATGGGTAATTACGAATCCTGTTCTATTGGCGCGTCTTTATCCTCAGATGTAAAAAAAGGCGAATCTATAAGTCAGGCATTAGAACGAGTGTCTGAGATTGTAGAAAAGGAAGTTGATAGGCGCAGGGAAACGGTGAAAGAATGACAATCGCGACCGAGACGGGGAAAAAATTCACAAGACGTGGCAGAAAAAAGACAGAAAAGGCGGTCAAGGTTAAGGCTACGCCCGCATTCAAAGAAGTTGATGCAGATTATTCCTCGTTCGTAAGAGAAGCGAGGAAGATGAAGAGCGATGCTATTATCTGTGGCTCAGATGAAGACGACCTGATTAGTGTAACCGATTGGATACCCGTTCCAGAATCTATCAGAGAGCTTATAGGCACACCAGGATTGCCTTGTGGCCTTATTACGATGGTATACGGAGAGCCGGATTGTTTGAGCGGAGATACTTTTATACCGTATAAGGTTTATTATAAAGGGCTTTGTCAGGATGCTACTGGGGGGACGCTTAAAAGTCTGTACCAAAGGTTCATTGATTTTGAAAGTGAGGATCTTGATTTTTGTATTCCTTCTGTGGCCGGTGACGATAGTGTTTTCGTTAATAGGATAAAGGATGTCATTTATAGTGGGTATAAGAGTTGTTTTAAGATTAAAACCCTGTCCGGGTTTGAGCTAACTTCGACAGGTGATCATAGATTTTTTGTTGGGGGAGACAGAGAAACTTCATGGAGGGACCTAGATGAAACGAAATATTCGCGGTTGGAGGAAATGTCCGTGGGTGATTCGGTGTACGTCTACGATGGGTCGAATATTGCGAAAGACACAATAGCATCTATTGAGCCAGCGGGCGAAATGGATACATACGATATATCTTGCAAATCCCCGTTCAATAATTTTATCGCCAATGGGTTCGTAGTTCATAATTGCGGGAAGACTAGCCTGTGTAACGAGGCGTTGGCTGGGACGCAGAAAGAAGGGGGGCTAGCGATTCTTTTCCTTTCGGAATTAAAATACGATGAGAAACGTGCAGCGGCTCAGGGTGTGAGGTGTGATGGAGGAGAGGGATCTCTGATCAAGTATCGTCCTAGAACAATCGAGCAGGTTGGCGATTATATCCACGAAGTTTCAAATATTATTAATAAGTCTGGAACGAAAAAGAAGGTTTGCATCGTTTGGGATTCGTTAGGCGCTACACCGTGTGAAAATGAATTGAATGCAGCTCGTACCGATTTCTCAATGGACGCAGCGAAGGCGATCACAGGTGTTCTTAGAAAAACGCAGGGCCTTATCAGAGACAAGAAGATTGCATTTGTGATGATAAATCAGGTCTACGATAAGACAGGCGTTACGTTTGGGAAAAAGACGACCACAAGGGGTGGAAAATCTCCAAGATATTACAGCGCCCTTCAGCTTAGTTTCGCTAAAATAGGGCGAATCCGTCCTCCAGGTGAAAAGTCTCCTGCACCGTTTTGTGGCATTAGAACCAAGATTGATGTTGAAAAAAACCATTTAGGGCAACCGTTTAAGTCGGCAGAGGTGCAAATTGATTGGAAGGGATTCGTTATTGATAGGAAGCCAGAGTATGCCCCAGAAGGACACTTCAATTCAGAAGTATCTGAATAAGCGGCAGCAAGAATTTGTTGGCCGTTTGCCCGTAACTCAATTGAGGATCGGGTTGGTGGGCCATACGTTTTTATCTGAAAATTTAGAGAGCAGCTTCCAAGAGGTAACGCCAGAATTCACAAGAGCTACGGATATGCTTGAATGTCTTTTATTATCATTTATTCAACACGCAACCGATCCGGCTTCTCTTAGAGAAATGGAAGACAGTATTTATGGGGAAATCTAATGCGCATTTTAATGTATTCAGATTTGCATTTGAAAGAAGACCGCATTGACGATGCCAAGACTGTCTTAGACAGGATCGGTGAAATAGCTCAAGAGAATAAGGTACAGATAATAGTTAATGGTGGGGATACGTTCAACACTAGGGGCGTGATCCGCACGCGATGTTTAAAAACCCTTTACGATGCATATAGAAAATGGCAGAGGAACGGGCTGAAGCAGTATATTTTGGTTGGTAATCACGATCAAGAGGACCGAGCAGGTCTTGTCCACCCGATGAAAATTTTCGAACAGTTTCCAGACTGGCATGTGATTGATAAGCCAGAGAAGCTGGGCAATTTGGCATTCATACCTTATTGCGACCCGAAGAATATTAAGAAATTTATAAAGGGAATAGCAAAGCCGGGCGTTATTTGTTTTGTGCATCTTGGAATCCAAGGGGCCATGATGAATGATTTCGTAAAAGATTCGGAAGGTATCCCTGCCAATTGGTTTGTTGGATTCAAGGTTGTTTTCAGTGGGCACTACCACTATAGGCATAAGTTTAAAAATATCCAGTATATTGGCTCTCCGATGCAGCATAGCTTCGCGGAGATGGGGCAGGATAAGGGTGTTTTGATTTACGATAGTCTATTGAAAAAGATCGATTTCGTTTCAATAGAGGGCGTCCCGAGACATCATGAAATAAACGTGTATTGGCAGGACGGTAAGAAACAGTGGACGATTCCAAAGGGTATCTTAAAAATTGATCGCGTGAGGGTGAAAATACGGGGGGAGTCAGAACAAGTATTTGAAATAGATAAGGATCTGCTAGAAAAAAAGTTTGATTGTTCGATGGTAAAAATTCATAGAGAGATTTTAGCGAAAACAGTCAGCAGAATGAACTTAGATCAAGATGAGATTTACGATAAAAACAGATTGATGAAAAAATATGTGGATTTCGTAGATACCGACTTAAATAAGACTAGGGCGTTAGAAATTGGAACGGAGATAGTGAATGCCAGTGTTTGATTTTATCTGTACCCATTGTGAGGATGTTATTGAATTAAACGTGAAATACCAGGACAGAGACAGCCAGGTGTGCCCAATATGCAATAAAGAATTGGATAGGGTGTGGTTAAAGGCACCCTATTATGGCCAACTTGGCCCGGAAGGTTCTTCTAAAAATATAGATGCAATGAAGAAATCTTTTCACGAAAGATTCGTAAAAAAAGATATGGATCAGGTACGTCATAAATTCGGAAACCTTTTTGATGAATCGTTGGTAAGCGCAGCGGTGAATAGAATTAGAGAGGGTAAGGCGTAGATACTATGGAACACGTGAACCTATGGGTATCCTAGAAAATTTTTTACATAGCCAGTGGGTGAGTCATGGAAATGTGGTCCCTAATCATAATTACGATTCTGTTCGTGGCATTTTCTATTTAATTTCACCAGCGGGGCTGATCAAATACAGACAGCGTAGGGGGTGCGTAGATAAATTTAGGAATAAGTATTTGAACAAGTTTGAAGGATTGTGCCAAGCACATCGTGCCGGGTGCGATGTCTCGAAGGAAATGTTTAGCCTGTATTCAGAAATCAGGAAAGAATTAAATGTTTCTTATAGGGCAAATGCTAGGACTAGGTTGAGAGGATTGAGGGAATGGATTTTGTCAAAGTTAGACTTCAAAATTTCTTAAGCTACCATAATCAGATTTTTGAGAATTTAGGAACGCCTGGCCTTACTCTAATAGAGGGTGTGAACCATGACGAAGGCGGTGCGAATGCGGCTGGCAAATCAAGTATTTGGGATGGACTATCATGGTGTCTTTTTGGTCAGACGGTAAGAGGTCTGAAAAACGATGAGGTCGTGAATCGAAAGTACAAAAAAGAATGCTGTGTCGATGCCGAATTCCTGCATAAGGGTAAGCATTGGGTTGTATCCAGATATCGAAAGCCAAATAAACTGACGATCAGTGTTGATGGAGAAACAATTGAACAGGGTACGTTGGCATTGGGACAGGAGTGGTTGCTTGAACAGTTAGGAATTGATTTCGACCTCTTCAGGTGCACTATTGTTTTCGCGCAGGGCGAGATGTTCAATTTTGTGAACGAGAATAACAAGAGCCAAAAAGAGATTCTTTCAAAGGTGATGCGCATTAATTTTTCAGATGCCCTTCTTAAGACACGGGCATTATTAAGAGACAAACAGGCAGAAGTCCTAGGAACGAGACAGAAGGTAGATGTTCTAAATTCTCACCGGATAGATAGCGTAGTTGAAAAATATAGAACAGCCATATCGTCTTGGCATGGCGAGAAAAAGGCTAGGATTAAACACCTTGAGCTTGAGCTAGATGCGAAGTCGGGTGAGATCGTTAACCTTACCAAGGTGATAAGACCACATGGTGAGCTGAAGGCGTTGTGGGAAAAGATTGATTCTGCAATCAAAAAATATCAGTCTAGAGAGGCGTTGCTGAATGAAAAAAAGTATGAACTAAAGGCTATGCTAGGGCAGCTCAATAAAAGATATGCCCGGCTTCAGAAATTACAAGATGATGGTAAATGCCCCACCTGCGAGAGAAAGATTGGGGATGATGTCGTCCATACTCAGTGCTCTTTAAAAAATAAAATAAATCATACGAATGATGCTTATGAAAGAACCCATAAAGCGGTGTTCGAGCTTGGCGTTAAGATTTTTTCGTTCAAGAAGAAGATAGAACGTGTCTCAGAATCAGTTGATTCTCAGGAAAATACACTTAGGACACTGACTTTGCTTCGGGCAGACGTGCTCCGTATAAATAAGCAGATTGAGACTGCGCGTACAGAGAAGAATCCGTTTGAAAAACTAATAATAGATGAGAAAGAACAACAGAGGATAATAGCTGAAAAATTAAAACTATTAGAGAAGGTCGTGGATGCCACCATGAAGGATATCCCATACCTACAATTCTGGGAAAATGCCTTCGGTGATTCTGGTATGAAGTCGTTCGTCTTCGATCTGATTTGTTCATCTCTTACTGAGAAGGCTAACCACTACGCGAACATACTTACCGGGGGTGAGGTGATTATAGACTTTGATACCCAGTCCAGACTTAAAAGTGGAGCCCTGAAAGAAAAGTTCGACGTATCCCTCCTTACCGGGGGGGAAAAGATAGAATATAGCGCGTATTCTGGCGGAGAAAAACGCAGAATTTCTTTAGCGGTTGACATGGCACTCAGCGATATAGCGTCAGAGTATGCCGGGGTGAAATTTAATACTATTGTGTTTGATGAGCAGACAAATTATTTAGACAAGGATGGCAGGCTTGCCTTTTTAGAGATGCTTAAAGAGATTGCCAAAACAAAAAGAGTTTTTGTTGTTGATCATGACAGTGAGTTTAAGGCTCGGTTTGATGATGTATGGACCATCGAGAAAAGGGGAGGGGTTTCTAGGATGGTGACCTGTTAAAGAGGCCGTCTTCAATACTGAGGTCGTGAATTCCCTAAAGGGTATGGGATGGTGGGCATATAAGATTCCAGATTTTCCAGTTGGGGGCGGTACGATTGGATTCAGGTTCAACCCAGAGAAACCATTTGATATAGCGTGTTTCTCAGATAGTGGGGGTATAGCGGTAGAAGGGAAACAGTTTAAAAAATATAAGGCGTTCGGGGCTAGGCATATGAGGCCGAGCCAGATCCAAGCGTTTGATGAAATTGTAGGCTTGGGTGTGGGTAGAGCCTTTGTTTTTCTAAATATTAGAGCATCAAAGCCAAGGATGAATCGGCTGATCACGTTCGATTGGGCCTTTTGGGGTAAAAGGATCAAGTCAGAGACTATTAAGGCGAAAGAGTTGAGGGATTTTTGGTATGTAGAGGGTAAGCGTGGGTTATTCGACTTATCATTCCTAAGATGAACGAAGAATTAATAAATTATATGAATCTTAATACAAGCGATGAGATGGTGCGACAGGTCGCTTATTTTATTTGGGGTTCTGCCATTGCTACGACAAGGGCTTTTAAGTCGGTAGAGATAAAGATTGATCCGAAAACAAGAAGAATTTTTATTTCAGTTACGCTTTATTGGTGGGCAAATTTTAAAAAAGCAGAGGTTCTAAGAAGGTATTGGCTTGCGAAGGCAGAGAGAAGGTGCCAGCGTCATGTGCCAGAGGGATGGAGAATCCTTCTCTATTACAAAAAAGGGGGAAACGATGGAGCAGGTGACAGATAACGAAGTCGGGGATTCAATAAAGAGGGTATTGGCACAACGAAGCGTGGATGGGCGAGTAGATTGGGGGCCGGTGATTATCATGATGGCAGACTACGTATCTTCCATTGATCAGAGGCTTGCGAAGATTGAGGCTTTGGTTGAAGGGTTGAATTCGGCCAGGTCTAATACAAGCGCGGGGCTTTCCATTGGATAGTATTGATAAAGCTGCGTATGCAAATATGCTAAGGCATTTAAGGTCGAGCAATTTCGTTTTAATTAAATTCATTGATGAATTCGTGGAACTGTCGGCTGCGCATCAGAATGCATTTGTCGCGTGGTTCCATGAAAGCATTGCAGACGAGAGATGGAATGATTGTGCTTCGGATAGAATGCAGTATAAAGAGTTTATAAAGGCGTTGGTGATGCACTATAGTGGTTCTGATTTAAGAAATGAACCCTCATTTAAGGATTTCGCATCTGAGATTGCGGGGTTTTTAAAGTCAGAACAATGCACGATAGCAAGCAAGGCACCGAAGAAAACAATGAAAGAAATGTTAGAGGAGGCTTATGGCTGAGGAAACAAAAGAACCGCGTATATCGAAAGAGGTCACTGATAAAGTGATCAAGAAAATAAACAAAGACAAGGCGAGAGTAGATAAATTGTATGAGCTAACTCATTCTCTCTTTTTGTTCTCGAAAGAGGTCGACGTTAAAATTGAGACGCTGACTGATTTGTTGGTAGAACAGGGCGTCCTCCATCAAGATCGTATTGAAGAACTCTCCGATAAGAAACACAAGGTAAGAGCCAAGAAGGATGACGAAGAGATCACAAGGGGTGATATTGTTTGGGTTAATTATAATGCAAAATTAGATGGTGAAGTTGAGGCGATCCAAGAAGTTGATTTGCCTATTCGTGTGGGTTCTGGAGCCATAGCGTTTGAGACGGCATTGATTGGAAAGACTGCGAATTCGTGCGTTACGTTCAAAGATGAGTTCAGAGATAAAAAATATCCACAATGGGTCGGCAAAGAAGTCCTTTTTGAGATTGAAATCGTGAAGGTGAAAACGAACATAGAGGCGGTGCAATGACAGATTTTGACTTGCAGGCGAAGCACCCAGAGGCCAAAACTAAGCTATCGTTAGCGATTGATGACTTAGAAACTGGCGATGGGATGAAAACAAGGTTAGAATTCTACGACGACGATCCCGATACGATTGAGAAGAGGGTGGCGTCCACGATTCATCAAATGATCCAGAAAATGGGTTATTTAGATAGATTAGATAAGAAAGGGGCATAGTATGTCTGAAGAGCAAGACCAAGACTTGGTACATCAGCACCCAGAAGAAACGGATAATCTTCAAAAATCAGAGCGGCCTGATTCTGATTATATGAAGGACAGGGGCCTAGATCCTGAAACGCATGGTAAAATTAAAGTTGAGAAATAACGCATCAGGCTATCGCAATGATTTTAGTTAGATACAGCGAAAACTTTCTATATAGCAACTAAAAAATTAGGGCTTTATGAAAAAAATAATAGTAATTTCGCAACTCAATGAAATGAAGGCCCAAGAATCTAAGCTTAAAAAATGCCAGGTGGTGGGGTTCCGAGGCCCAGATGCGAACGGGAAAGAGGTTTTTTTTAAGAATAATTTAGTTGCCCATCCATCCGATAGAGTATCGTTTGAATTCAGTGAATTAAGGGGTGAATTGGTCATCCGTTGTAAATTGAATCACGGAGACTTCTTAGCACTTGGAGATGAAGAAGGGACTTCGGAGAAAGAAATCCTAGAAAGCACTGAGTGACTGAGTGTTCCACGTGAAACACCCTTTTGGAGAAGTAAAATGGAGCAGTTAGAAGTTTGTAAGGTCGCAACGTACATCCCAATCGAAAAATTAAAGTTTCATCCTCAAAATGAAATCAGGACTATTACCCGAGACAGACTGGATGATTTGAAAGAATCAATTCGTTTAAAAGGCTTCTACGAGCCTATTTTGGTTTGGAAGAAGGGCGGGGTAGTCTTGGCCGGTGAACACCGCACACGAGCCGCGAGAGAGCTAATAGAGGACGGCTACGAGTTTGTCACACCCAGTGGAAAGAAGAATCATTTACCCATCGTCCTAGAAGACTGCGACGAACATACCGCAGTGCAAATTCTTCATGAATCCAATAATCACTATGCAAGTTGGATTGAGGAAAAATTAAGCAAGGCAATTCAAGAAGCAGAAAAAGCTGGTGAGAATATTCGGCAGTTCGGTTATTCCCAGGAAGAAATTGATAGACTGCTCGTTACAGCAACGAAAGATATCGAGAAAATTACTGCCGCTTCTACGGAAATAATGGAAACCCCAGAACCAGCGATTGGTGATGCGATTGAGAAGGAGAAATTTGAAACCCTGGTCCTACCAGCAGAGGTCTATTCAGAACTGATGGGCATCCTAGCAAAGGTAGCCATCCTATTAGATCCCAATTGGACGCGGGGGGATTCGGTTATAGAGGCAACGAAGGCCCTTTGTGAAACGATACGTGAAGCAAAGGTTCTGGAGAATCTAGAAGAAGATGGAGATTAGATGCCCAGTCTGCGAGATAGAAAATCATAAAAGTCAGACCCGGTGTTATGCGACAAATAATGAAATGCTCTACGCACGAGAATACGAAGATAAGAAACAAAACCATATCCACGATCCCAGTCGCATTTCTAAACTCTATGATTGCTCGAATCGGCATAAGTTTAAGATAGACGATTATAGACAATGCCCTTCATGTGATTGGCAGAAAAACGAAAAAGCATTCTTTTTTTGGAGTCTAGAGGAGCTGGAATGGATGGGAATAGAACAGATACAACCGATCCCGGATCAAACCCGCAAACAGCAGCCCTTGAACAGGTTGTAAAGGATGTCGGGCTATGGGATGTATATCAATCGTTTATTGAAACGATGATAGAAACAGCCAATATTAAATATCCCCGTGTGCCTAATGAAAATAGAGATGCGTTCATCAAGACTTGTAAATATTCCTTTTGCGCAGGTGTAAACGAGGCCTTTAGGAAGATGTACGAAGATATCGCGACCACGGAGCATTAAAGAATGGAACAGCAACTAGGAGCAAATGAGGCGAGAAAGTTTATCAAGATGAAGGTCTATCTAGAAGAAAGAGACCTAGCAGCCCTAGAATATGAAAGCGGTGAATTCTGGTTTGCAGGCGATATGTTATTTGTAAGTTGCGGGGAGAACGCCGATCCAATTGAAAGAAAGTTAAAAATATTCAACCTGAGATTCGTAAAAAATGTATCATTAATATATGGAATTTGACGCTATAGACTGGATGGAAGTATCCGGTAAGAAAGTGGCAATAATTCGCACAATCCACCCCTATAATCCAACACTTCTAATGAACTACGAAATTAAGATTGATGGTAAAAAATTCAAAGTGGTCGGAGTCCAGAGATATGCCCAGATAACCGATGCCATAGAAGAGTTCGGGTTAACGGTAGATCCTATCTAAAAGAAGAAATGTCTAGAAAGAACCAATCCCATCGAAAAAATGAAAGACGAGCCCTAGTCCTATCTAAAAATGAAAAGTTATTAGAGCAAGCCAAAAAGGGTCAGCTCCCATCCCACCTTAAGGATCAAATAGGTATGACAGATAGAGTGAAGAGTTGGATTGATTCTATTGAGAAAGAGAATGAGTTATTGAAGAAACGGATTGGTGATGGTGGATAATGTGATCATCTGGGTAGGTTCGCTCATTGTCTTAATTTCAATCTTTTATTTCAATCAATTTTGACCTTAAATTAAAGTTTTGTCGTATATATAGGGGTATGAAGTATTTAATAGCCCTGTTATTATCTGCGTGCGCAGCTCAGAAACCGTTACTATCCCCTGTCTCAGCCCATCTTAATTGTTACGGCAAGGATATCAAAACTCCATGGCTTTCATTAGTAGCAAAGCCAGACAGCATTGTTCAAAACAGCAATTTCATCGAAGTTAAAGACGGGTTCGGTAGAACGGTGATGAAGGCAAGCGGTAATTGCGTACTGAGGTATTGGCACGAGGATGAATTAGCGATTCTAAAAAGCCAAATGGAAAGGGTAGAAAGTGAAAAGAATACCAAAGAGGAAAAGAAGAAGAGGAAATGAGATTCGCTCTAATAGTCCCAAATGATCAGTCAGATTATGCAATAGCTAGAGAGATGGAACGCATACTGAGTAATCCAGTTATCATGAAGGATATGAGATTGATAGCCTCAGAAGAACTGAGGTATTGGATGAGCAATGCGTTAAGAAAAGAAGAGCAGAAGGATAAGGCGTCCCATAAAAAAAACGCGGGGAAAAGAAATGCTGAAACCAGATGAAATATCAGAGCCGACAACAACAACAATAAAGAAGCCAAAATCAATAAACACGAGCAGAGGATACCCAGAACAAGAACGCCTAAGAAGGAAGCAGTTTATTAAGAATAAGAAGAAGAGAAAGATGGCTAGAAAATCAAGAAAAGCTAATTATAAGAGATGATACGCCATGTAAAAAAAATCAGATAAGCTATTGAAAAAAGACCCGAAATGACAGTATAACCAAATTAAAGAAAAGAATACATGTATTACACGAGTTTAAATGCCCTCTAGAAAAAATGACATAGACCATATCTCTGAATCAAATGAGATTAGAGAATCAATAATAGAAGGGAAATTACAAGGCAAAAAAGTAGATTTGTCATTCGAAGCAAGAGAAAACGAACGAACAAAAATGCTTCAGTATGAATGGGCATTGTTCTATCCAGATAATTCACCAAAACACTTTCTAATGGCTGTAAAAAATTTCACTGAAACACAATACGTACAGATAATGAAAAAAAGCCCAATGGCGAAGTGGAATGAACAGAAGGATAGAATAAGAGAACGCCTAGCCCTACAAGTTGCAGAAAAACACGTAGAAAAAATAGCCCAGATGAACGATGAGCATATAAAGGCGGGAAGACTGGGCCTAGCAAAAGGAATAAAACTTCTTGCAGAAGGTGTAAGAGGGTTCAATAAGAAGAACCCGTCTAAAATTCTGAAAAGAGATTTAAAGCCACAAGAATTCCAACACGTCATGAGTGGGTTGAAACTCTGTCAACAAATATACAGAACAGCAATGGGTTTACCCAGTGATGGGGACGGAATGAGACAGCTACTTGTAGAATTAGCTGAAAAACAGGGCGTTCAAAACAATGTCCAGATTAACGTAAACGCGGAGGATGAAAAATCTGGCCTGGGTCATTTGAAGGCTTTATTAGAAAGTCTTAGTCATGAAGAAATAAAACTATTCGTAGAACGTAAGCGTGCCCTAATGCGAGAAAAGGTAGACAGGGGTGAATGATGTTAAGAGACTGTAGCGAATGCAAAACAAATGAATTTGTTGAATTTGAACGAAGCGCCAATACTATAAGGGTGATTTGCAAGTGCAATATGGCCACTAAGTGGTTCCACAGTATTTCTGAAAACAGAATGTTTGCCATCTTCGCATGGAACGACGGCAAGGTCTTTTTAGACAGAGGGTTCAAGCGACCAGAGGTGTTGCATCAATTGTACGAATAGCAGGGCCTGATGAAGATGAGTGAAGAGCACAAAGTAAGGATAGAAGAAGAGGTCGAATCGGTGGTTTCTTTTTACGCCAGAAGAGGATGTACTCAGCCTTTGACGCAGTCTGATATGTTTATGTTTGAAATGTTTGCCCGTATGAGCCTTGAGATGGAAGACTTAGCGAACAGCATTGAGCAGTTAAAATCAAAAAACGAACCCACAGCTCATTAACGCGCTGGAAAAATTATATATTCCGATACTGGGCATAGATGAGAACAAACGTTGAAGCAATCCGGTTAATTAAACAGGCTCACAAGCTGGCGAAGAAGGATACCGCAAGGGCAATTCGGGTTCTAGTGCAGGCGATGCGCCATTTGAAGGAAATCAACCGATGACAGAAACCTCTATCTGGATAGCAATCGCCGCTATTTCTGGTTTCGCATTTGGTAGTTTCAGACCGTCTTGGGTCAGAAAGGGATTGAATCGGTATATCGACACGCGGGCAAACGAAAAGTTGAAGGAATTGCTACTCGGGAGAGAAATTCAGTTCAAATTGGAACGGATTGAATCGCAAGTAAAAGCGGCACAAACGCGCGAGAGTGCAGCGAAGGCGAAAAAGGATGCCAGGCCCCTAAACAAACCGAATCAAATCACTCAGCGACCTATTACCGCTATAAAAAGGGCAGTTGTAAGTAATAACGAGACTTCAAATTCAAAAAGAAATTCAAAACAGCCAAAAAACAAAGTCCCTTACATATCAGGCGTCATAAATAGAGCCGGATTGATCATGAAAGACTTGAAGAAGCCAAGGAAAGTGGTGAAGCGAGAACAGGTTGAACAGGTTGAACAGGTGAAACAGAATGTTTCGCCACCGTCACCACCTACCCCACCTATCGATAGGGCATTTGAGCATATATTCTACGGAACACAGCTCACAGTGGGGCAGTTCAGAGTTGTCTCGGGTTTATCAAAGGGGATGCACAGGTTAGAGGTGATTCAAAATCAATTATACGTGGATAATAAACTATACCCAGCCAATGTGGGTGATTTAGAACGTATCAAAGCTTTAGCTAGAGAGGGGCATTTAGCAAATGGCACCGCCTGATCCAAACATTGATCCTGCTGCATCTTGGAAGTTGAGGGAAATTTGCCCAAAGGACTTCTTTGAACAGTTACAAGAGGCGCAGCATCAGCCAGAAGATTACAATCATCTTATTGCAAGAACTATGAACGAACTATGCAGTTTTCTTAGTTCGACTGTCATCACCCCGCTCATTCAAGACGGTGGCGTAGCTTATTACAATGATGTTCTTCGAACTAAAAAACTATCGACGCATAGGGCTACGGTCGTAGGTGCATATTATGGATTGAATCAGTCTTCCAGGTATTTAAAAATTGCAGATGTCACTTCAGCCGGTTCTCAGGGATTTTTCATCCCAAGACCCGCCACTATTACAGGGATGTGGGCGAAATCCAGGTCAACTTCGAGTTGGACGTTTGAAGCCAGAAAGAACGGTGTGGCGACAGCCATTTCCTCAATTTCTGTCAGTTCAAGTTTCGGTTCTGCCATTGCATTGGACGTAGATTTAAGTGCAGGGGATCATTTACAACTTTATCTTTCAGGGACGGGGATTGATCATCCGATAGTGGCTTGTGAGTTAGCTTGGCGACTACCATAATTGGGGGCTAGATAATGAGTTTCATAAGAATAACAGAACCGAACGTATCAAGCGTAGACATTGATGATTTAGGAATAACGATAGCCCAAGCGGCCACAGTGGTTCTTTCAGACCAGTTCAATGTGGCTGATTTATATTTAAGTGCAGATTTAGAGGCTCTAGTTATAGCGGGCACACTTGATATCGAAATCGATTTTGGAACGGGTTACACGGCAGTTGCAGCGGTTGATTATACGAATCGAGATACTTTAGGAGCCTTCCTTAATATTTTTGAAATCACAAATGAAGATAACAATGAAGATTTGGTAGACGGAAGTGAAGTGAACGCATCCGGTCCAGGCGCGACACCGCTTCATATTCATGACGCTAGATATTATACAGAGACAGAACTAGGTAATTCGGGTGCAGGAACCAATGGTGCCCTACTCGTAGGGGCAGACGATACTGCTTGCGTAATAGAGGGAACGGCAGCGTTCACCACGGTTCAAGGTGCAATTGAGGCGCTTTGTGCATTTATTACATCCGGTGCGATGGATGATTTAGATACGGTTTATTCAAACGATTCAGATGGGCGGATGGATGTCGATGAATCGTCCAAGCCTTTAGATTTCCGTTCTGACAATGCAAATGACATCGGTATATCCAGAACAAACGGCGGTGACATCCAAGACATGCTCAGGGCCGATGTTTCAGCTAGTGAGTTATTAATTGGAGCCCTGGTCTCAGGTGCATTGGCTCAAGTAAATACAAGAGTTTTAGGCGATTTATATGTAGATGGAAATATCACGTTTGTAGGAACGATCACTGACACGACAGTGGACAACATGAACGTGGTTAATTCTGAAATTAGAATGCGTGAAGGTGCTGCAACGGGTGGTGATGCAGCACTTCTTGTAGAGCGGGGTTCCACGGGCCCGGACGCCTGTGTCAATTGGAACGAAACCACAGACAGATGGCAGCAGGGGATAGTTGGAACCAAATCTACAATTCCAGGGATTGAAAACGACGAAGACATAGAGGGTGTCTGGTGTTTCGGTGGTGTAGATGATACCGAGCCCGATATTTGTTTAGTTGAAAAGAATGACGCAGCCCCTCCTACAGCGAATCTGGGCGGAGCAGGCGAAGTCCCAATGGCTATGATGGAAAATGGACTAATGGCCATTTACGATAAATCCAATTCCAGAAATAAATGGTTATCGGTCCAGAGAAACTGGATGTATTTTACTGGTAGAGATAACGCTAACAACTCAAACGAGTATGCTCGTTCGGTTGGTACGTTCACTTCAAACCAGACAGGAATTCGATTGATTCGAAAGTCCACGTTGGTAGGCATGTCGATTCAAACGAACGGTGTAGAAACTTGGACGGCGGAGGTCCGAAAGAACGGGACTGTGACTGTCCAGGCTTCACTGGTAGCCACGGCGGTCGCTGGCAATCAGACTGGGACGCTCAATGTGGATTTTGACGCAGGCGATGAAATTCAAGTCTACGTCAATGGCTCCATGATTGATCGGCCTGTAATCAAATTAGAATTCGCATATAGATTTGCGGCTTAAAAACAATTAAAGGAGAAAATAAAATGAAATCATTATTCACACGCCTCAGAGAAGCAGTGAACACAGACGAAAACCGAATGAGCATTCTAGCCTCTGCATTGGATCGCGGAGCCAAGAGCATTAGTGACGGGGGCGTTATTGATGGTAGTTCTCGCGTTTGGCTTGTTGATACATCGGCTGGAGCGGCAACGGTGACTTTACCCAAACTTGAAGATGCTCAGGGCGAAGCCTTTTATGTAAAAAATGGCGGAGCCAATGGCGTAACTCTAGAGGGTGATGGCGCTGAGACGATTGATGGAGCTGCCAATAAGGCGCTTGCAGCCCAGTATGATGTGATTCATGTTGCTGCTGGGACAAGCGAGTGGCACGTACTTTCAGCTTCGTAATTTAGAGGATATTGGGTGGTGGGTTTGATTTTGAGGGGAAAACGAAAACCTACTCACCGCCCAAGTCTTTTGAGGTTTTAAATTTGTGGGTCTTTTTGTTGATACAACCGGCACGAATGTTACGATTAGTGAATTAGGAATCACCCTTACCCACCCCACTTCCAATTATGATCTCTCAGGCCAGTTCACCCCGGAAGAAATCAAAAACGCAGTTTCGCTCACCAATGCTATTACAGGCGGCACCCTTGATTGGAAAAAGACATCAGGAGGAGCGGTCCAGCCTGGTGGGCAGTATGATCCCGACTATGTAGAGGTTGAGTCAGAGAATCTTGGGACGGGATTACAGGCTGACAGAGCGGTCACGTTTAAAGATTTAACGGCTGGCAAAATAGATATTCAAGAGAATGACGCTACGATTGTAGCGGATGCAGACACCCTCAATTTTGAAGGCGCGCTGGTTAGCGTGATTGACGAGGGGGGAAAGAAGGCTACCGTCAATGTTGGAGTGAATACGGGGGCTATTCTTGCAGCTCTGTTC
>Ga0307375_10002134_pt1 | contig 20672 bp, 20 predicted proteins | sample TR1MG_FD_202531 | JGI IMG/M metagenome (GOLD analysis project Ga0307375, IMG submission 202531) | Soil microbial communities from Risofladan, Vaasa, Finland - TR-1 | ecosystem: Environmental > Terrestrial > Soil > Coastal area > Acid sulfate soil | place: Finland: Risofladan, Vaasa | collected...
ACCATCCCTTTGCCTATCTCCCGCGTCAGAATGAATTGCGAGTTGAGGTTGACCTCCATCAAGGTGTCCCAGTAGTCATCGGGATAATCGGTAGCAGGTTTGCGAAGGATCGTCCCGGCATTGTTGACGAGAATGTCGATGACGGGAAAATCTCTTGCCACCCGTTCGATCAGCCGGTAAAGCGCCTTCCGGTCTGAAAAATCGCAGGCGTAACCTTTGAACCTGCGTTGGCGGGCGAGAACTTCCTTTTCGATCTCGCTGCCGGAAGATTCCATGGAGCGGCTGACTCCAACGATGTCCGCTCCGGCTTCGGCAAGCCCGAGAGCGATCGCCTTGCCAATGCCGCGCCGGCAGCCGGTAACTAACGTCGTTTTTCCGTCCAGTTTGAATCGATCAAGAATACCCATTTCGATTTGTCCTGATTCCGTGATTGTAAATTCCACCACTGGTTAACGCTTTGAATCAGATTCCGACAGGCGGTTGACCGGGCGAACCTGGGATTGCCCCAACGCGCTGACGACGAAATCTAGCATCCGGCCCAGTATAAAGACAATTGCTATTGAATGGAATCACGCGTATTCCCAGGCCCCGGCAAATCTGGTTTGCCCGTTCATCAATCCGTGGTGCGCCGCACTCGCATCCGTGATATGGGTCCGGAGGTCTGGAGGCACACGGCTCTTTCACGCAAAGACCGGTGAAACGGGCGCACCCGTCAACGCATAGGGGGCCGCCTTGCGTTTGATCGACCACGTGAGAATGTCAAAAAGTCAGCCGGAAGCGGCCCGGAGGCCGTCTCCTTCCGAAGCAAGTCGCGAGCCACGAATCCACTCCGTCTGTGCTAAGCTATTTCACAACAAGCTGAGTAAACGGGCCTGTAGCTCAGACGGATAGAGCAACGGTTTCCTAAACCGTGGGTCGGGGGTTCGAATCCCTCCAGGCCTACCATGTTTTCAGTAGGTTAGCTAGAAGCCATGGAATCGTCGAGTACAGTTTCGTACAACTTCGAATACTCACGCATTCAAGAGCACCTCTGCAACGCGGTGAACTGCCTCACGCTTGGCTGCCGACACAGCCTGCGTGTAGACGTTCATCGTAGTCTGTATGTCAGCATGTCGAAGCAGTTCTTTTTGCACTGCCATGTTTGTTCCCGCGTCGTGAAGAATCGAGGAAAAGGTGTGCCTGAACGTATGCCAGCCTACCCTGCCGATTCCGGCTCTTGAGGCAGCAGGTTTGATATGATCCGTGAGCATAATCCCGTTCCACCTTGGTTTGCCGCTGTCACCGGCAAAGATGTAATCATCCGGACCGATGTAGATCGCCTGCCTTCTGAACGTCAAAAGAGCCTCAGCGATCTGTGGATCGATTGGCATTGGCTTACGCGATGCTTCCGTTTTGGTTTCGTAAACCTTGCCCTCGACTACGCTTCTGTGGATCAGGACCGTGAGCTTTTCCCATTCGATGTCTCCCCACCGGAGGCCCAGGATTTCACTGATTCGGAGCCCCAGGCATCCGGCGATTAGAACCATCGTCCGGCAGGGTTCTTGCACTTCAGCTAGGAGCCTCTTGAACTCTTCCGGCATCAAGACACGAGGGACTCGCCTTCGCTTAGTTGACTGCCGAACGAGTGCGATTGGGTTTTTGTCAATCAGTTCCCATCGGATAGCGCAGTTGAACAAGAGATGCATGAGGTTGCGAATATGCGCCTTGGTGTTAGCTGATCGCTGGATGCCTTTAAGCCAGTGTTCGACCGCCAGAGTCTTGACGTTCCGGATGAACTCAGTCCCCCACTTCGGCTTGATCCAGTTCTTAAAAAGGCCGCGATAGGTGCTGGCCGTGTCCTCCCGAACCCGCGTGGGCATTTCCTCAGCTAAGTACCGATCAACCAGAGCCCCAACCGTGACTGAATGGAATTGCTGTTGCGGGTTTTGAGCGTTGATCCGGATGCGTAAATGCTCCACAGCCCTTTCAGCATCGGACCGGCTCGGAAATCTTGCTATGGTTCCAACGAGCATTGATTTCGGCCTACCGTCCTCCATCCAGCGGAATTGCCAAACGTTCGGCCCTTTCTTCCGCTTTCGAAGAGTCAAATTTCCATACTGGTATCGTGCCTGCATGTCTCCTCCTTTCAAAATGAGGTTTTCATGCGGCACGGTTGGCGACCTGATTGTAATCTTGAATTAATCCAGGCGTCCAGTGCTGTTGCACGATACCGCCAAAACTTCCCAACTTTTAGGGCTGGCACTTCGCCGCGCTTCGCCATCCGCTCGAGCACCTTCGGATGAATCTTTAGAACTTGGGACGCTTCCTTGCTGGTGAGGAGTACTTCAACTCCGCAGGTCATGTCGTTCAAATTGTACCCTGTGTGCGACGCTGGCAATGACGATACGGACTCGCGCATTGATTGATGACCCCGAGTATGCGATTTACGTTCTTCGAGCGCCGCCGCCTGTGCCATACTTAACCCTCCATCAACCATGTCGAGCCTAGCCTCTTCCGAGAACCAGTTGCTCATGCGGATCGACCGTACGGCTGAGGGCTTCCCGTCTTTTTGCGACAATCCAGCACACGTGCATCCAGCGGCAGGGCCAGCACTGGTGCTCCTGAGCTCCGCCGTTACGCACGTTGCGAAATCGTTCAGCGCATCGCAAGACGCATCAGGGCTCATCCTCCGGCGAAAGAGAATTTCTGTCAAATTTCCGCAGTCGGACAGTATTCAGGGTTACGCCACTTAACTGCACTCGCGAATTTTCAATAGGTTACGTGCTTGGGCGGTGAATATCCATGTAAACCGAAGGATCGCCCATCTTTCAAGAATGGTCGGCACGAAGTGTTCAAAGTGCTCTATGAAAACTTCGACTTTGGGCGAGTTCTTGACCACGATCAAGGCGTCTGGGAGCTTTAGATAGGTGAATCGGCCAGACTGGCAGAATTAGACCCAGCGCGCCGAAGGAACTGACCCAATTTCAACGGTGGTAATTTTCGGCCTAAGGATTATCTTGCGGGCGATAGAACCGGCGCTGAGGCATCGCCTACCACATTGAACCCAGCCCAATAAAATGGAACCGCCCCACTACCGAATTCTTTAATGAGGTCGAGCTTCGCTTCTCGCAATGCTGTTCCTTCGTCTTGACCGTCAGCAAGATGGCGGTAGAAGTGTTCCACGAGGGCCGTTGTGTATGCATCGCTGGCGGTCCATAGACTCGCAAGCACAGACCGCGTCCCTGCATAAAGAAAGGCATCCTCCAAGTTCGCAATGCCCTCTTCGCCTAGTAACTGGCCCTCTCCAGTATCGCATGCTGACAAAACGACCAAGTCTGCGCGGAGACGCAGACCCCGTATCTCCCGGGTTTGAAGCAGCCCGTCATCCTGGTTCTTCGAGTCCTCGCCCAGAACTAGGGCCGACCGCTGGGGATACTTCTTACTGGCGATTCCGTGCACCGCAATATCAATGATCCGAAATTGATCAAGAGGTTCAGCCTCAAACGCAGCTTCGCTGGCGTCGTCGCCCAATAACTCCACACTCTTGGGACCAAAAATTTTTCCCGCTTCCACGATCTCGTCCCGCGTCTTGGGAAGATCCGGAAGGGGATCTCTCGCGAGGTCGAAAGGAGAGTTGCTCTGCCCGCCTGTAATTGAATCAACCTTGGACTGGCTAATCGTCGGCAGCGTGTGCTGATATTGCACATCGCCGACTCCAAGGAATGTCAAAATCGGCTGGCGAATCGGAGCGGACTTTCTGATCAGATAGAGAACCGTAGCCGAGGGTGCATAGGTCACGACGTGTGAATCGATGAGAACGTGCCCACTGTTATCCACAAGTGAATCGAAGGGCAATGAGTTTAGCTCTCCGTCAGGGACAATAATAATCCGCTGCTTGAGAACTCGTGGTGGGATGGGCGCGAGGAGCAAGGCATAGAGTTGGCGTCCCATACCGTTGGCTCGCTTCCTTGATTTGATTTCTTCGAGATACCGCTGAGTCAAACCTTCTACTTTCGTTCTGCTAGTCGGAAGCACGGAAACGCCCACGGCAGCGCGGGTCATGTAAAGGCAGTAGGATTGGGACCTGCCCAGGACGTACTCCAGGAGCGTCTCGTCCCCGCGGAGCGACCGCCGAACAGCTTTGAGCTTCGCGGGCGCGGGCTTAAGGGCAGCTTGTTCGAACCGGGTCGCCGACTGACCGGTTGGCGCTATCACTTGTTCTTCTTCAAAGAGCCTATCGAGCAAATTTCTTCGTTCGTCGCGGCTGGTGGCATGCAACAGGGCGATCTGGAGATGTTTGATCTCCTGTCGAGCGGCCGACGTCGTCGGGTCCTGTTGCCTTCGCCAATCGCCCCCACCTCGGAGACGGTCTGCGATTGAGCGACCGCGCGCCGTTTCGAGCACCTCGTATGCCTCCTTCACGTTGCGGAGTCGGATGGCGAGTTCGAAATGCCCAAGATAGACCTCACTCATGGTGGCGATCAGATCCGCCTCTACCTGACGGCTAGGAGTACTCAGAAGCAGGCCCTGTGTCACGTCCTCGGCACGGCTGTATAACCGATCAGCCGCAGCGAGGTTGCCTCTCCCGTTCTCCAACTCGGCGAGCAGCACGAGATGAAGAGGGAGATGATATTTGTCCTCGACTTCCTGCATCGCCTCCATTGCCGACCGCTCATAAAACTCGGCGTCCCTCAGATCACCTTGATCACGATATACCTTGGCCAGTTCATACATGCCCCAGGCATAAGCGTGTTGGAACCCCCGCCTCTGGCACAGGTCAACGGCGGCGCGCAGATACTCGATTGCCTGGACACGGTCACTTGCTTTTGCCTGCTTGCCGAGCACGATGAGTAATTGCGCCTCCGCGGCAAATGCATTCTGGGCTCGCGCTTGTCCAAGTGCCTTCTGAAGTACCGACTTTGCCTCAGATTCCCGATGGAGAGCGACCAGCGCCCGCGCCTTTCCCTCGTATGCCATGAAGGGGAAACCTGCATCTTTCGCAATCGCTGCCGTCATTAGCGCGATGTCGCAGTACTTAAGGCCAGTCTCCGGCTGACCTTCTTCGACGAACCCGTTTCCAACGATGGAGACGTAATAGATGGCTGCGCCGAGATCACCATGTAGGAATGATGAAAGGATCGCGGTTTTGAGCAGCCTTGTCGCCTTCTCAACATCCCCATCCAGGAAGGCAATGATCCCAATTTCTGCTTCCGCGCGGGTTTTCCATCGTTCGTCGCCCAGAACATTCGCAACTCTCTGAATCTTTGACCAAGTGTCTTGTGCTGAAGCTTCGTTCTTTTCTTGCTCGATGGCAGCCTTCGCAACCAGGGAACGAAGTACTAGGCGCTGGTCCCCTTGGATGAGCGGATTCTGCAAATCTTTCGCGATTTCGGGTTCATATTTCCGGGCCGCGCCTGTGTAAGCCTGAGACCATATCCAACCCAGCCTTGCGTACAAGGCATGCTGCTTGTCACCGGACTGGTCGAACAGGGCCTCAGCCTGAGCGTAGAGCGGTTCCGCTTTTGGCCAATTAAAGAGCAGGGCCAGCCTGTCAGCCTCGGCTAGCACATGGTTGGCATCTTGAACGTGTAAGTTTTGCCGCCTTTCGGCAAGCTTGTCGACCAGGATGGCCAGAACCAGGACGACCAGTACAGCGAGAAACACCTTGCTTATAGGTCTTCTTAGCATCGAACTTTCAAGAAATTGCGAGCTGATGGCGGCGGGTCGTCTGCCCTGCGAAGCGGAGGAGAGAAGAGGTCAAATCTGCTTGTCTAAGCCGCGCACCAAATCTGAAATGGAAACCTTCAAGGCTTTGCAAACACGCAAGAGCGTCGTCACCGTAATCGGCCGGCCTGCCTCGATTTGCTGCCAGTGACGAGTGGAGAAATGGTAAGAGATCATGTCTTCCTGAGTGAGCTCTCGCTTCCTGCGCAATTCGCGAATTCGCTTGCCAAGTGCCTGAAAGAAACGCGCATATTCATCCACGCATTCCTTTGTAGCCGCAGTACGTGCAAATACACCACGAGCAGATTAGCGTGCTGGTCTTCCTGCGATGTCCTCCGATGCGGAAAGGTGAAGGTCCTCAACGAGGAGAGGCCATAGACAAAAGTCGTAGATTATTGGACTTGTGGCCCTTTTCAAAGTTGGCCTTTGGGGAAGCAATCTGCCGGGAGAATGATTTCTAAGGCCTTAGCCAGATGGCTCATAGCCCGTTTATTGGCCGAAAGCAGCCGGGCGGTCCGAATGGGCGAGGCGAGAGCGACCCGAAGCGCTTTGCGGCCATCCAGCATCCCGTCCCGGTTCAGGGCACGATTGAAATCGGGCATGTTCGTGTCGGGAGTATCGGAGACAACTCGAAGGATGGCAGCCGGAATCCCCGCCTGTCCCGCCACAGCGATTATTTCGTAACTCTCCATGTCAACTGCGTTCGCGCCACGTTTTGCGAGGGCAACCTTATCATCTTTCGTGACCGCAATCCGAGGCGACGTAATACCAACCACGCGCTCACAAGAGATACCGTGTGATTGAAGGAACTCGATCACTTTGTTGGTAACGGTTGCCGAACATTGCAGGAGGGGCTTATCGGGCTCCGTCGAAAGGCAGTCGGTGTAAGCAACGATCTTATTTTCAGAAAGCGAACTGGTCAGTCCGCCGCACAAACCGATAATGAGGATGGCATCAGGTCTCCGGCCGGACGGGATGCTTGGACTCGGGTGCGAGGCGATAGCAAGCGTCTCTGTTGCCTTCGCCTGCGCTTTCTTGGGCCCCATTCCTCCAACGACAAGAACGACCTCATTGGCGCCTGAGCGCAGGGGTTCAGCGCGAGGAGTAGTGCTACCTTCAGGGCTTGCGCTGCCGACTTGTTGAACTGGCTGTCCCTCCATTTTGGAGGCTGCAAATACGTAAACAAGGCTCATAAGAGGTAAGTAAACCGGGGTACCACTGCAGTCAGGCTGGCGGCGCGAAGCTAACCGATGCGAATACTTGAGAGGACAGTTTCGCCAGCATTCCCGTGGTCAGACTCAGCATTGGTCCCGAAACAAAAGCATAAGAGAGTGGTAGAAAATAAACAACAGCGATCTGGCAGCGGGGTTCGTGCTCAATACTCCGCGCTCCTGAGCAAAACTAGTGCAGACGCTTCATCTTTTCGAACAAACCATCTACGTCCGGGATCAAATAGATATCGAAGTGCCGTGCTTCTATACCATGGCCCTTGGTCCTCTGGGGTTTCATACCGACTTATTCAGCAAGTCGGTCGATAGCTTCCATAATTCAAGCTATGCTTCTGGAGTTACACGAGACAGTACAACAACCAAACCCCATGCTACTAATCCATGGGGCTTGCCGGTCAAGGCACGACTGCTGGAAATTCCTGCCAATCCCAATTGTCCTTCCGGATTGCCAGAATATAGTGGCCGGTTTTCAAGCCGCTACAGTCCACCCTCAGGTGGAGGGTTGTGACGTGATCCTCAAACTTTCCGTAGCTCGTTGCTGTAACAAGAGTTGTTCCGCCCCGCTGGACGGCCACTTGGTATTCGCCTGGTTCGTTGCCAAGAGGGAGACGAATCGCCAGATTGAGCGGTGCGCGCTCGAGTTGGATCGGCTTCTGCACAGGCTGTTGCGGACCACGTAAGGTGAGCCACTGGCTGAGGTCAATCGTCAGATTCCTTGGAGTCCTCACTATAGATCGGTGATGAATCCATGCGCCGACTATAACCGCAACAACCAGCACTAAGGCAGCCGCAGGAGCCAGTTTCCGATACCATTCCCTCGCGGCGCTTGGTTTCTTGAGCACCCCGGCCTGCAGTTTTTCGAAGAACTCCCCTTGGGTCTGGGTAGCCTGTGTGCGCCATTCATCATCGAGCTTTCCGCCCAGCTTATGTGATGCTTCGATCAAAGCGCGCATTTCTCCGAGGTATTTCTGGCAACTCGGACACTCCTTCAGGTGCGCCTCAAAGTCCAGCCGCTTGGGCGAGGGTAGAGCATTCTCAAGATACTCGGTTGTAAGGACTTCCAGTTCTTTACACGTCATGAGAATCATCGCGACGGGATTGACCCTTTGGAGTCTGCCCGAAGTAGCGCTCTATCTCCGATCTTAACCGCTGCCGCGCGCGGTGCAGCAAGATTCGCTGGTTTTCCTGCGTGATGGTGAGAGCCGTCGAGACCTCTTCCGAGGTCCACTGCAGGACGTCCCTCAGAATCCACACTTCCGCTTGTCGTCCGGGAAGAATGCGACTTACCCGGAAGACACATTCCAGCCGCTCCTCCACTAGTAATGCTCGCTCGGGGTTTTCGCGCCAACTTCCGAAACCTGCTCCGCCTTCCCCCGGATTATGATAACGCCAAGCCTCTTCAATTCTGAGCGCGGCCTCCCGTGCCCGCCTGAAAATCATGTGACGTAGTTCCTTCTTGAGGCGACGCCTAAGGATCTGTACGAGCCAAGTCTTCGGCGAACATCGCCCTTCAAACCTGCCAAGACTTTTCATGAAGTCCACCCATGTGTCTTGGACCACCTCTTGGGCGCGATCCCGGTCGCGAAGGTGGTAGTTGGCGAGTTCGAGCAATAGGCCCTGGTAACGAACCCAGAGATCCCTGATCCACTCCTGCACGTCTGTCTCGCCGGTCATCGCAAGTACTCGTTGTTCGCGTGAATGGTGTCCGCCGCGCGACACTTAAACATCAGGTTCCAGAGTGCCATTCAGGTCGAAGCCCTCAGCCCTGGCCTTGGGCCTATTCACTGCCGGGGCACGATTTACTGCTGAGTAAACTCCCATTCTATCCTGTGTGAGGTCCCCGAGTGAACAATGCAATTCGGGTGTAACGTTTCGCCGTCTCAGGGAGCTATTACGGCAGGAGTTGGGGTAATCGCGCAAGAAGCCAACATGGCCCTGGGAGAAGTTTCCTTGCCTCACGGTGCGCCGGGAACACACCCACGCCGCGATTCACTGGTGCCGCTAAGCAAGCTCCCTGGCATCAACGAGATAGATGCCATCTTGCTGCCCGTGGTGAGAGCCCGGCGCAAGGAGGTTCACGAAGCGATAGAGACAATCCTGAAAGGATGGCCAGGGCGAAAGCGCGGTGAGTTGTGGGCTCGCATCCGCCAACTCAGGAAAGAAGGCCGGCGAAGCGGCCCGCACCGGGCCGTCTGGACCGACGAAGATTTGGAGATACTTCGGACGTATTATGCTCAGGGCCGGGCAGGAGCGCGCCGCGCCGTCCGAGAGCTCCTTGCACGTGACCCCAACAAGAGCGCGCGCTCAATCTGTGACAAGGCCCGAAAACTCGGCATCTCGACTACAACTGGAAAAGCCAAGGCGTGGTTGCCCGAGGAACTTGGCGATTTGCTATGGAACGCCGGAGAGAAGCCGGCGCGAAGCATCGCTCGGAAGCTTGGAAGGAGCGCGAAAGCGGTTTTCCAGATGCTTTCGAGTCATGGCGCCACAGCCAGAGTGCGAGCTCCGAAGAACTACAACCTTCACCGCGTGTCCAAACTGCTCGGAGTAAGTGACCGCGCCGCTCGCCTGTGGTTTCAAAGGGGTCTATTCGGCGAAGTGACCAACCAAAGCAAAACTTGGGGAAGAGTCCGATCCACGCCACGTCTGAGTTTGGAGGCAATCGTCGCCTTTTGCTTGAAGCATCCCGACAAGATTAACTTGGAATGCTGCGATCCAGATCTTCTATTGCTGCTCGAGGACAAAAAACCCCGGATGCCAGGCTGGCATGGTTCGCGCCAACACTTGGTCCGCAAGAGATGTTGTCCGCGTTGCGGACGCATCATTCGAGGGAACGCGTACTTTCGCCATTTCAAAAGGTGTTCTGCCGATCCTGCCACCACGGGGAAAAGCGAAACAGAGTGTGTGGACGCCGATTAGTCCTCATCGGGCTCGAAAGTATAACGGTCGGCAGAATCACGCCATTTTGTGAAAGATGGATACTTGACAGAGGGGCGTTTCAACCAACCCGCTTCCCAATCGTGCCAGTAATCAGTTACACGGGAATGTCGCGGATGAAGGTGGACCTGATAGCGAAGCACGTCAAACCAACGACGCTTGCGAGCTTCGGCAAACTCGTGGTCCTCGATCCATTTGGTCAATCGGTTGAACCGGCAGTGCGGCTCTTCTGCTGGGTTCGCGGCACGCGCGACAGCGTCTGCCGCCAAGAAGCCGGGGCATCTTCGCTTCACTTCCCTTTCAACCGAGACTGGCAATCGCGAGTTGGCTTCGAGGGCAGTGCGCGCCCAGTAAGCGAAAACTTCCCACTCTATATACCGCTCAACCGCCTTGAGGAGTTTTCGAGGTCCGACTCGTCGCATGAGTTTAATCAAATGACGCTTTTCTTCGCGCATTTCACATTCGTCGAGCACATGGTCACTGCAATGCTCCGAGGCTTTCAGCCAGTCGCGAAAGGAAGGGTAGGCAGCAGGTTTCCAACGCTCCCATGTGTCCTCACAGTATTCCCAGTAGGCATAGTTGCGCTGGTAGTTGAGGTCCCGTGCCGCGTAGTACCCTACGGCGCTCATCCAGCCCTCTCGCCAGATTTTGCCGAAGATTCGCTCGTTGATCCAGCGCTCAAGATGATACCAAAAGAATCGTGTGCCTTTGGGAGGATCCAATCTCTTTTCCGCGACAAACTTCAAGAAGCCCCGACAGCGTTTATCCACGATTTTGGCAAGCCATTCCGGACAATTTCCCTCCGAATGCTCGATGGCGCGCACCCAAAGCGCGAAGGTTTCCCACGCCACGTATTCTTCGCGAGCTTCGTACAAGCGTGGCCAAGGGATTCGCGCAGCTTGTCTTTCCGCAGTCCGGCGTGCCATTTCTGAGACCTGCACTTCGAGACGGCTCGGACGCCACGTTCGCTTGGTATTGACTTGGGGCACTGAGGCTGAATCCTCCAGAGCTGAGACCAATGAGAGATGGTCTCAGAGAATCCCATAACTTGTGTGTGCCGCACAAGACAAAAACAGTAGCAGAGGCAGCATGATATTGGATGACCCGCGTCAAATCGCCCGCTTGCCGGAATCACGGCACGCCGTACAGGACCATTATCGCTGCGACGAAGGCCAAAGAATGGATGGAGGCAGGATCCTGAAGGCGGCAGCGCCGGGCCACGGCGTGAAGCATTCTCGCCGTGCGCACGACACACCGGGCGCTGCCGATTTTCAGTCAACATCCAATTGAGCGCAAGCGTCAAAGGGGGACCGGCAGGACGCTAACTTGCACACCTAAAGCTGGCGTTTGCAGGACCTATCATAGACTTCGTTGCAGGATAGGGTTTTGCTTGTATACTAGGGGGCATACTGGTGCATCCATGGATGCAAAGACACATTGGGAAAAGGTTTACACGACGAAAGCACCCGACGCGGTCAGCTGGTATAGTCCGCACCTCAAAACAGCTCTGGCACTGATCGAGCGGGCGGCAGGAGCACTTTCAGCCTCCATCATTGACGTTGGCGGCGGCGAATCAACGCTCGTTGACGATCTGCTTCTTCGGGGATACAAGGACCTCACCGTCCTCGATGTCTCCGAGACCGCAATCGACTTCGCGACCAATCGATTGGGCTCGGCCGCGGAGCAGGTGCGTTGGCTTGTCGGCGATATCACCGCAATCGAGCTGGAACCATGTGCGTACGACCTCTGGCATGATCGCGCGGTATTCCATTTTCTTACGGCACGAGAGCAACGGATTGCTTACGTCCGACAAGTCACCCGCAGTGTCAAGCCGGGCGGTCACATCATTATCAGCACCTTTGGCCCGGAAGGTCCTACGAAATGCAGCGGGCTCGAAGTGATGCGTTATGAACCCGAATCGCTTCACGGCGAGTTTGGCGCACGCTTCCACCTGGTTGAGAGTTCCAAGGAGGTACATCAAACACCCTTTGCAACCAAGGAGCAATTTCTTTACTGCTATTGCCGGATCGCCTAAAGCCTCGCTGCCCCATTTTTCGCCTCTCGCCGTCACCCGAAAGGTCCACAGCCGGAGATGTGGCCATGCCGGACGACCTGACGATTGTGTCTGAATGCTCACAAGGAAGAAATGGTGTCATTTTATAAGCAGGGTGCCGGCACACGCCAGCATACGCGCACCCCGGATAACTCAATCCGATGCGGGACCGTTGTGTTGAAATCATCCTTTCCCGACTTGCTCTCAGATTTCGTTCTGGGAAATCGGGCCGCGAGCGCGCAAGAGATGACTTCGGCAACTCTGCCGGTGCATAATGCTCCTTGTGTCGAATGCTGGGTTGTTCCCACATCCGAATATTCTGCGCCGTGTCCTTCGGATTCAAGCTTTTACGCTCATCTGGATGAGCATTGAAGCGGCGGTTTCGCTGAGCGCTGCCTGGGTTGCGCACAGTCCGGCCTTACTCGCCTTCGGTGGCGACAGTGCCATCGAACTATTATCGGCAGCGGTAGTCTTCTGGCGGTTTCGCTCCCACGCGGCCCCATCCCGAACTGAGAAGCTGGCTTCCCAAATCGCTGGAGGCCTGCTCTTGGCTCTGGCAGCGTATGTGATCGTCACCTCCGGATTGGCGTTACGGGGATATCGAGAGGTCCATCCCAGTTTGGCGGGAATAGGCCTGCTAGTGGTCGCTGCCGTTGTGATGCCCCGGCTGGCAAGAGAAAAGCGCCGACTATCAGCGGCTGCATCGAGCCCGGCGCTGAGAGCAGATGCGGCCGAGTCTGCGCTTTGCGGCTACATGGCCTGGATTGCCCTCGCAGGCCTGGCTGCCAATTTCCTGTGGGGAATAGCTTGGGCAGACCCAGTCGCTGCTCTGACCCTTACACCTCTCATCCTCCGCGAGGGGTGGGAGACAGTAAAGGGCAAGCCCTGCGAGTGCCGCTGATCGCCGACCCTCCGCGCTCAAAACCGTTTCGTTGCTGCACACTCAACAGTACGGGAACCCAGGTGCCTATGGCAAACCGAAATAGCCCTTAGTTAGAGCCGTGCCGACAACCTTTCTGCGGCGCAGGGGTCGATGCAGATCCTTCCAAGATCGGGACAGAAGTTTCTCGGCTTTCACACTTCGGCGCGATAGTTGGAACACAGGTGCTCGAACTCAGGCAAGGTCTCAAAGGAGGCCCGAGGAGGAACAACCGCGGCAGCAAGTTGCTCAATTCGGTCGAATAACATGTTGCCGAGGAACTTTGCAGTCTCGGTAATGTGGTGGACGCGCTCAGGGACTAGGCCCATCAACCGGGCGCAGGTCGCGTCAGCGGCTACCGGATCGTCGGAGAGGACAATTCTGTCCAGTCGGCGTGCGGTTCCTGTGAGTGGACCATTACCTTCCATACACACAATGGCGTCGGCGATGACGAAATGGATTGGTACCGTCGCCGCGAGATCGACGATGCTTTGCTGGATGCCGCGCCAGTGCAACAAATTCTTAGGCCATCCATACTTCACACCTGGCACCACGCCGAACATGTTCTTCATGCTCAGGGTCACTCCGCTCCAGTGATGAGTTTTCACTTTGGGCATGGATACGATGAAGTCCGCTTCAAGCGCGGTGCGCGGCAGCCAAAGGTGCTTGAGGCGCGAATAGCCGGCCCGAAGACGAACCTTCACGACGTCATCGCGATTGAGATCAACAAAACGAATCCGTTGTTCTTTGAGGTGTTGCTCCAAGGCAGTTGCCCGAAGCACCAGTTGAGTGTCCCGCTGATGGCCTGGGCCCTCGGCCACGGTGACTCGTTTGGCGCCCAGACGGCGGAAACACTCGGCCGCCGCGACGATGAGAAGCGGGTGCGTGTTGATCGCGGCTCCTGGAACGTAATCAACAAGGTTGGGCTTCAGAAGAACGGATTTGCCAGTGACGCTCGGATTAAACAATTCGAGTCCTTTCCACAGCACGTCCGAGAGTTTTTCGGAGTATTCGGTCACCGGTAGAATTGCGACGCGCGAGCGCGCGGGCCTGCGATCACAATCGTAACGAGGTACCAGAAAAGGCAAGGAATTCGCCGTGCGAGCCGCGGTGCCAAGCGAGCCTCCAAGTCCGGCACGGCTGGTCATGCGACCACCTCGAACGGGTTGCTGGCGACAGTACAATCAAGCGCCAGGGCAACAACTGCCAAAGTTGCCGCGTCACATGTTTCGTGGGGTTCGACGACGTTCACCAAGCGCCGCTGCAGCGGCAGCACCGGCAGGTCATAAGCGTCGAGTGCAAGAATTGACCAAGCGAGGCTCCAGGCAGCGGGGCATGAGCCGGCTTGATATTCAAGCCACCGAAGACTGCGATGAATCAATCTGCTCTTTGGCTCAGTGCGAAGGGCAAGCAAGGCAATCGCCGTTGCATCAACGTGCGGCGCCATGCGCGTGCCGTACACAACGCCGTTGCCGGCGTTCCACCCTCCTTTGGGGCAAGCCCGATCCTGTAGCATGTCGGCACCGCGTTGGATGCGATTAGCAATTTTCCCTTTGCGACAACATGGGAAGCTCTGTTTGAGCCCAAGCAGGGCGAAGGCGGTTGGCACGACCCAACTGCATCCGGCTGGTTCCCAAGGCCAGCCGAACTTGTCCGGGTCGAAGCGCACGTGCGTGTCTGTGATGCGAAACTTCCAGTTCCAAGGCCAGTTCGCTTCCCGGCCTTTGGCGTCAAGTAGCCAGTCCGCCGCTCGAGTTGCCGCACATTGGAACATACCCAGCGCGTTTAGGGTCAACAGCGCCAAGCCGGTTAGACCTGATGCTTCGTCATCAGCCGCGAAGGACCCCCAGCTTCCATCGGGACATTGCGCGTTGAGTAAGACTTGCGCATTTGCCGTTCGGTCCAAGCGCAAGGCCATTAACGCTAAGCACGTGGGCTCAAGAGCCATCTGGATCGAGCCCCGCAAAAAGGGCCAGCCGCCGCAGGGGAGCCGACGAGCATCGAGGGAAGCGTGAAGGCGATTAAGAAGTGTGTCCATGCGTCCAGTCTTAGCGCTGGACGCGCGGGGTGTCAAAATTCAGGCTCTTCTCATATTGGACCCTCCGCGTCAGCGATACGGCGTCCGACTACTGCGCAAAGTTCTAATTCCACCCGAGGTGAAAGGGGCAACTTCCGGGCGGAACTATCTTGGACGCTGCAAATAGCGTCACTGAGGAGGGCGGAAACTGTAGCAAGAACTCTTTCATAGCTTGTTCTCTTTTTTTCGTAAAATCGCGTGACGCGGCAGCAGTTCAGTTTCGGAGTCGCTAGCGATCCGCCCCTAAGCGGTTCAACGCGCCTCCGAATCGCAATTGGCTATTCCTGGCTCAATGCCGATCCGGTCGTTTTCGGCGCCGCGAGGGCGCTGCTTGCTTCCCAGGCACTTTTCTGTTGTCTGCGCTGAGACATGGCACATTAAGAACTGATTCTCCTCCACTTCTCTGCCTGCCGGGTAACACAGGCAGGCGCACGAGTGACGACTGTCCCGATCTCGGCATAGCGGCGAAGGTCTTGCGGGGCGAGTCTCGCGAGGTCGGCCCTGGTAGCGTACTCCTTGACGACGTGCGACGCGGCTCCCTCCGTCATGCCATCGCCCCACGTTGTTCCAGCTCTGCAAACACACAGGTACGACAGTCCCCGGTCATGTCAATGCTGCTGAGCGATTTATTGGAATTCTAACCATGACTCGGGCGCGGTGGAACCTTAGACGGTGTTGGCGGCGTCAAAGCTCTTAAGATGGCTGCGCCAACCGGGCTCCCCCAGCCGGTGCACGCATCCCACCCCGGCCTCGCCTGGTATGCGCCGTTGCTTCCTCGTGTAATGTCCCGGAACGTTCCCGGGGAAATGGCCACCTTTTTGTAGAGATTAGGATTCAAATACCCAGCGGAGCTGGCAAGTGCTTGATTGAACAAAGCAATCAAGCCGGCCAACAGCGGTGCAACAGCGCTGGTTCCTCCCACCACGGCGTTTGACCCGTCTACCTCCACACGGTAACCCGTGGAGGGATCTGCATCGCCGGCCACATTGGGGATGCCACGACCCTTGCGATTCCCTGGATTGACCGAAATCGGGACATTGGCGGCCTTCTGCCATGACGGGAGCGGGAACGCGTCGCTCACTCCGCCGCCCGTAGCGCCGTTGTCAGGCAGATCGTTCCAGACTTCCTCGTCACTGATCGAACCACCGCTGCCTATGAGATGCGTGCCGCCGCACGCCAGAGCGTACGGACTGGAAGCGGGAAAGTCCACGTGGGCTTTGCCGTCGGCCACGCCGTCCGAAGACCCATCGTCACCGCAGGCGGCGCAGACGGTGACGCCAACCGCCGTGGCTGATTCGAGAGCCGCGTTGTAAGACTTTAGAGACTGCGAGGTCCAAGTGGATTCCGGGCCGCCCCAACTGATCGAGATCACCGAAGGCTTGTTGCGCTTGTCCATCACCGCCTGGTTGATGGCGTCGAGAAACCCCGCATCGGTATTCGGAGCAAAATAGACCACAATTTTCGCTCCCGGCGCCACCGCCCCTGCCACTTCAATATCCAGCATGACCTCGGCGTCGGCGCCATTGGGATCGCCCGTCGGCTGGTTCTTCCCGCCGTCCACTGAAACGGACAAGACGGCGGGCGCTGGAGAGATTCCAAGCGCAGTGAAGTAAGTATCCAGGTCGGACTGCGAATAGCCGCCTCCGAGCTCGATGATGCCGATGGTTTGGCCGTGGCCGTTCAACCCGCTTGGGAAATCGTACATCTTCGCCACCTGGGGCGGCGTGTAGGAAACGGCGGTGGCGGCCGCCGCGATCCGGCAGTGAGCGCGCGCTTGAGGCCGGTTATCGAGCCCGTGAACACTCTTGATGATATTTTTCAAAGCTGCCGGCACTCGCACGGGGCCTATCCGGCCGCGATATGCTCCCCCCACATGTTCGTAACGGTCCAGGCTCACCTGAAAAGCGCGGGAGAAAGCACCGGCGGTCCCCGACAGGATGACTGTCCTTGCGCCAACGTTCACCTTAGAGACCTTGAGTCCGTTCGTACCGGCGAACACCTTCACCTTTTCGACATCTTTGGGACCAGCCCCGTAGCGCGCCTCGTACTCGCCTCGTGTCAGCCGCTCGCCACGTGCCGCAAGCTGGGCAAGGGTCTTGGAACGTTTGCTCGATGGACGGTGTCGCAACACGACAGTCACTTGCAATCGCTCCTTGGGGTCGCAGGGGCCCGTCTTGGTCGCGCCGGGCCTCGAGTCGCGGCTACTGCCCGGTATTGCCAGGTAACGTTTCGGCGGCATAGCTCCTCCTTTTCCCGTAGAATGACGTGCCCGAGTTGTGGTACCACTGGAAGTGAGAGAGTTTACATCACAGCTTCGGGCTGCGAAACTGGTTTTGGTGTGACCAGAGGGCTATAGGCCGCCGGTACCGGCGGCCTATAGCCGAGCGCCGAGTGGGGGCGTCGTGTGTTGTATTCCACCCGCCACTGTGCGATCACGACCTGCGCCTCCTTCAGTGAATAAAAGATTTCTCCGTTCAAGCATTCATCCCGCAGCTTCCCATTGAAGCTTTCGCAGTAGCCGTTTTCCCAGGGACTTCCCGGTTCGATGTACAGCGTCCCCGTTCCTAAGCTCCCCAGCCATTTCCGCAACTCCCGGGCCACGAATTCCGGGCCATTGTCTGAGCGTAAGTACTCCGGGAGGCCCCGCACCAGCATCACCTCGGCCAACGTCTCGATCACTTCCTGGCTGCCCAGCCTGCGCGCCACTCGGATCGCCAGGCATTCCCGCGTGTATTCGTCGATCAGCGTTAGCAACCGAAGGCTTCTGCCGTCGTGCGTTGCGGCGCTCAGTAGGGTCGAGCATCAGCGCCGTGCGGCGTCGCTGCCGCCGGTTTCTGATGCCCGCCCTCCGAACCGGACATGCACCTTTCGTTATGCATCCGGCTCTCCGGGAACACTAAATGTAAACAGGAGTGCGCATCCAGCCTCTGCGAAATCGTTCCACACGCAGCATAGAGAGAAGGAACTGCTCCACCTTGCCTTCCCGCCAAACCTTGCGTGTGGGCCGAAGAAGACTCGGCAACCGTGCCAAACGGGTCCGCTTTCTACGGAGACGACCATGCTTCTTCATCAGCCAGCGCCAGATGCGATCTCCGACATAAAAGTCGAGCATCGCAAACTGGCGGCTTGCCCCAGTGCAGAAGCGATAGTAGTTCCCCCACCCGCGCAGGATAGGATTGAGCTTCTGGAAGAGGCGCGTCAGGGACCAACCGGTGGTACGGCTGGTCATCTGCTTCACCTTATACCGAAGGTCCGCCCGTTTGGCGTTCGGGATTTCGAGCCTCGGCATATAGCCGAACCGGGGATGCCACTTATAGCGCACCCGGTGACCAAGGAACTGAAAGCCTTGGGTCAGATCGACAACATGTGTCTTCTCCATCGACAGCTCCAGACGCATGGTCTCCTGCAGGTACTTCGCCAGCTCCGCCTTTTCCTGTTCGGCCTGCTCGCGGGTACCCGAGACGAGAACCACAAAGTCGTCAGCGTATCGGATCGGAAAGAACACACTCCGTCCAGCCTTACGGTCTGTCATGCGTGCCCACATCGCCGCAGTTATCGGATCGCTCTTGCGGCGAGCCCGGATCTTCCGGCGGTGATGGGTCCACCGCTCGTATCGCTCCTCGATGACCCCGAGGGCGATGTTGGCGAGCAGCGGCGAAATCACCCCGCCTTGAGGAGTACCTTTGTCTGTGGGCAGCAGAAATCCGTCCGACAGAACTCCGGCTTTCAAGAACTGCGTGATCAACCTCGTCAGTTTGCCGTCTGTGACGCGGGCGCGAACCCGCTCCATCAACCGGTGGTGATCGATGTTGTCGAAACAGCCCTTGATGTCCCCTTCGATGACCCATTGATAGGGTGTCCGCTGACGCCGGCCATCTTCTGCCTTCGCCCTCGGACGCATGCTCATGCGGATATGCTCCAAGGCGCCGTGGCAGCCTCGTCCGGGTCGAAACCCATACGAAACATGCCAGAAACCTGCCTCGAAGATCGGCTCCAGAATGTTCTTGACCGCACATTGCACCACGCGGTCGCGCACTGTCGGGATCCCCAGGGGTCGGAACTTTCCTGGTTGGCGCGGTTTTGGGATAAGCTTCCGTCGTGAGGGACTCGGTTGGTACTGTCCCCTCCTCAGGTCTCTTCGGAGTTGTTCAAGGAACAACTCACTCCCTATGCCCGCACGGATTCCGGCAACTGTCATCCCGTCGACCCCAGCGGTACGCCGCCCTTGATTCAGAGCGATTCTCCGCCAGGCGCACCGTAAGTTGCGGAGGTCTGTGATCCAGTTCCACAAGTCACGGTAGCACTCTTCAGGATGCGTCCTGCTCCATTGATAGAGTTTGCGTTGCACGCTGAGGAGCCAGGCCTCATCGGCCCGATCACCCATGTCCATGGATGGTTCCTCCGTCTTCTCAACTCTGTCCGTTCCTTGCCCGCCTTCGCCCTGTACACGGCTTTCCCGTGCTCCGACTACTACGCGGGCTCCGCCCCTTGAATCAACCCTCTCCCGTCTCCGTGGCTAGCTCGGTTCCGTTGCCGAGCGGTTGATCAAGGTTCCCATGTTCCAGCTCTCGACCTTCATCTCGTAGGTGGCATGCTTTACCCCTGGCGATACAGAGCGATTGCCTTGGAAGAGAATGCAGTCGCTGAGTCCGCTACCGCAGACCCACCAGTGGAGAACTTCGCGCCCCACCAGTTCAGATCGCATAGACTCCCGGCCCCATCCGGCCAACTACGGGAGCATTGAGCGCTTCAAGACAGAGGCTTCCTGCGCATGCTTCGTTGTCTCACCCTAAGATGTGTGGTAGCCCAGCACACCGATGATGGCGGTGCCTGGTACAGTTCAGACCGTCAGCTTTTCGGGCGCATCGTCGGAACACGCTACGCTTTGGACGGTCCCCTTCCGCTCAAGCTCTTTCCCGAGCGGGGCTGCATTGCAACAGCCGGTCGCAAGCCAGCAAGCTCAGAAGACTTGATCTGATCTAGCCCATCGCATCCTCCTCGCCGTCATGGCGCACCGAAATCGTAGCTCCATACATGTTTCGGCCGCTCCGGCCGCAGCCGCACACAGGAACCATCGTTCAACCACAAGCGCCTTCGCGGCCTCTGTCTTTGCGGCACCTTTAGCCCTTCCCGCCGCCAGATCCGCTCCACTCGGTCCTTCCCCACTTGCCATCCCGCCTGTTGGAGCAGCGCCGTGATTCTCCGATATCCGTACCGCCCGTACTGGCTGGCTAGCGTGATGATGGCCCGCGTCAGGGCATCCTCATCGGCCCTCAGAATCGGAATATATCGTTGTGTCCTTCGCCCTTGCCCCAGCAGCCGGCAGGCATGCCGTTCGCTCAATCCGTACTCTTGCTGCGCACGCTCTACCGCACAACGCCGCCGCTCGGGGCTTAGAAGTTTCCCTGCGCCACCTCGCGCAGAACCTGCTTCTCCAGGGACAGTTCAGCTACCAACCGTTTCAACCGGCTGTTCTCTTTTTCCAGTTCCTTCAGCCGCTTCGCTTGGTCCAGCTTCAGCCCTCCAAATTCCTTCCGCCACCGATAGTAGGTCTGTTCACAGATGCCTATCTCACGGGCCGCTTGCGCCCCTTTCTTACCGTTCGCTATCTCGACTTCAATCTTCCGAAGCAGATTCACAACCTGTTCCGGCTTATATCTCTTCGTGGGCATGACCGGTCCTCCTCAAGTGAATTCTCTCTCTCTTCACTTGGTACCCAAAACCCCGGTCAGGTCAATATCCATTGCCTGAGGC
>Ga0307375_10002138_pt1 | contig 20649 bp, 24 predicted proteins | sample TR1MG_FD_202531 | JGI IMG/M metagenome (GOLD analysis project Ga0307375, IMG submission 202531) | Soil microbial communities from Risofladan, Vaasa, Finland - TR-1 | ecosystem: Environmental > Terrestrial > Soil > Coastal area > Acid sulfate soil | place: Finland: Risofladan, Vaasa | collected...
TCCAGTGGTACCTGGACGAAACCGCCCAGAGCCTGGTGCATGGCTTCAGCCAGGCCCTGCAGCGCCGCGGAGTGCCACGGTCCCTGATGACCGACAACGGCGCGGCGATGGTGGCCGAGGAGTTTACGGATGTGGGCCTTATCCGCGCTAGCCATGGCAGGCGCGCTGGTTGCGTGGCTACTTTTAGGTCACTACACCCGGAGTGAGCATGTCAGTGGCACCCTGGTACCGCAGGCAGGATTAATCAATGTGACAGCGCCTGCTGTTGGCACGCTGACCAGAATCATGGTCAGTGAAGGTGCAGTGGTACATGCTGGGGATCCGCTTCTTGAATTGTCTAACAACCGGAGTAGCGCATCGCTTGGTGACACTGCGGCCAATATCAGCAAGCAGCTACGCAGGCAAAAAGAGCGCCTGCAGGCTGATATGACCAACGCTCAGATGCTGGCCGAACAGCAAGCCCGAGACTTGCGGATGCAACAAACCATGTTGCAAGACCAGATAGGCACGATTGACACCCAAATTCCCATGGAACAACGGCATGTGACTAGCCTGGCGACTTTGCTGGGAAAGTTCCAGCGGCTGCAGGGTCAAGGATATGTCTCCACCCTTGATATCCAGCAGCAAGAAACGGAAGAGCTCGGGGCCATAAGCCAGGTTAAAGAACTGCAGCGACAACGATTTGCGGCTGAGCAGCAGAAACAAAGCGCATTTGACCAACTGCAACAGCTTCCACTACTTACCCAGGCTAAGTTGAACGACCTGCATCGCCAAATTGGCCAGGTCGAGCAAACACTGGAACAAAACGAGGCAAATCGGGCGACGGTCCTACACGCGCCCTGTGCGGGCGTGGTCTCGGCCATGTTGGTGAAGCCAGGACAAACGACAGCGCCTGGCCAAAGCTTGTTGACCTTGGCGCCCCGGGGGTCGCAATTGCAAGCGCAGTTGCTTGTGCCGAGCAGCGCAATTGGGTTCGTGCGACGTGGAACGCATGTCATGCTCCATTACCAAGCATTTCCGTACCAAAAATTTGGCGTTCCACAGGGCACGGTGACAAGCATTTCCCACAGCGCACTAAGCCCCGACGAGGTGGCCGTACTGTTAGGTACCCAACCACCTCCGCAGCCTCTCTACGAAGTGCAGGTGACTTTGGCTACGCAGAGCATTGACGCCTATGGCCAGCTTCAGGCGCTCAAACCTGGAATGCTGCTCGACGCCAACCTGATGCTCGATCGCCGCCGCCTGATCGAGTGGATCTTCGAGCCGCTTTATGGCATGAGACGCCAGTGGGCCGGAAGCGTCCGATGATCACTAAAGTAAAGCGGTCGCAACGTGGCGACGTCGTAGGAGCCCGTGGCGAGCCTGTGAATCAATTTAGTCAGCATGGTGACGAAATAAAGTTGCATTTTCGCTCGGGACGTCGCTTGCCCATGATCAGGCAGACCGAGGCCGCTGAGTGTGGCTTAGCCTGTCTGGCCATGATCGCGGGCTATTACGGCCATCATGCAAGCCTGCCAAGTCTTCGGCAACGTTTCTCGCTTTCCCTCAAGGGCATCACCTTGGGGCGGCTGATCGATATGGCGCAATCGCTCGACCTGGCTTGCCGTCCGCTACGTGTTGAATTGGACGAACTTGAACAGCTGCAGACCCCATGCATACTGCATTGGGATCTCAACCATTTCGTCGTGCTACGCCGAGTCAACCGGCGTAGCGTGATCATTCACGACCCGGCGATCGGCGAGCGTACTCTGTCGCGCGATGAGGTCAGCAAGCACCTCACCGGCGTGGCGATCGAACTCAGCAAAAGCCCACTCTTTCAGCGAAAAAAAACTGAACCTTCGGTATCGTTGCGTACCTTAGCAGGGTCCATTCAAGGGCTCGGTCGCGCATTAACTACGATTTTCAGTCTAGCGCTTGCGCTGGAGCTTTTTGCCTTACTTGCGCCGCAGCTGATGCAGATGGTCATCGATCAGGTATTAGCTAATGGGGATCGTGATCTTTTGACGCTTCTAGGAGTGAGTTTTATGCTCCTCTTGGCGCTGCAGACGGTCATTTCCGCGCTGCGAACCTGGACGGTCATGTGGCTTGGGACGCATTTCAATTTGCAATGGACAGGCAACGTTTTCCAGCACCTGCTGAAATTACCGCACAACTATTTCCTGAAGCGTCATCTTGGCGACATCGTGTCGCGCTTTGGAGCTATCGGTACCATCCAGCAAACGCTGACCACTCAGTTCGTCAGTGTCATTCTCGACGGGTTAATGGCTAGTCTTACCCTAGTCGTCATGTTGATCTACAGCCCGCTGATGACCGGTGTGACTGTGTTTGCACTCACCCTGTATGCAGGCTTGCGTGTGCTCTATTTTCGGGTCTATCGTGAGTCCAATCTCAGCTTGATCGAAGTAAATGCAAAGCAACAGAGTTGCTTCATGGAATCTGTTCGCAGCGTGCAGACACTACAGCTATACAACCAAGGCGCTGCGCAGTCGTCGCGCTTCCTTAATGCCACCGCCAACAGCCTCAACACGTCGATCGCCGTGCAGCGGCTTAACCTCCTCTTTGGCACACTAAGCGGCTTGTCCAGCGGTGTACAGCGCATTGCCGTGTTGTGGTTAGGTGCCTGGCTTGCACTGAGAGGGCAGCTCAGCGCGGGCATGCTGATGGCCTTCGTCGCCTATGCGGATCAATTCACCAGCCGAGCCGCCGGTTTGATTGATTACGTGGTACAGCTTCGCCTGTTGCGTCTGCAAGGCGAGCGCTTGGCGGATATCGTGTTGACACCCGCCGAGCCACATGCCGAAGGTACCTACGTCGGTCCTACACCAAAACCATCCATGTCGTTTGATCGCGTCAGTTTCCGATATGCCGACGGTGAGCCATGGGTGATCAAGGATTGCAGCTTTGAAATCAAAGCCGGCGAGTCTGTGGCGGTTGTCGGTCCATCAGGCTGTGGCAAAAGCACTCTGGTGCGACTCATGCTAGGGCTGCTGGATCCTCATGAAGGTCGGATTCGCATTGGCGGAATCCAACTCAAACGACTAGGCAAACAGCCATACCGCCAGATGATTGGCTGCGTGATGCAAGACGATCAGCTGTTGGCAGGATCGATCGCGGACAACATCAGTTTCTTCGATGAACATGCCCAAAACGAGCAGATAGAGGCCGCCGCACGGATGGCCGAATTGCATACGGACATCGTAGCGATGCCGATGGGCTATCACAGCCTCGTGGGGGACATGGGGTCATCACTGTCGGGCGGTCAGCGTCAACGCCTCTTCCTAGCTCGAGCGCTTTATCGTCAGCCGAAGATACTCGTGCTCGACGAAGCCAGTAGCCATCTGGACGTCGATTGCGAACGTCGGGTGAACGCCACGCTCCGGCAGCTTGCCATCACGCGGATCATCATTGCCCATCGACCTGAAACCATTGCCAGTGCGCAGCGCGTCTTGGTATTGCGGGAAGGGAGCGTGAGTACGGGCACTGAGGCCGACGAAGGCGAGCTGAGGGAGAACCCCAAGAACATGATACGGAGTGCGCCGAGCAATGCGTCGGTGACGTCATTTGTCTATGTGACGTCACCATGCACAGGAGACGCGTCATGACGATAAGGCAGCTGATCTCAGCTGGAGCGCGCATTTTCGATAGGCCTGCCTCCATCGTCTTACCTGTGGTGCAGCGCAAGGCATCCAACGCAGTCATCCAAGCTGTGGGTCTCCACGCCAACCGGTGCGTGAGATTCTCTCGGAAGAACATCCTCTCATTGCAATTCAACCACCGACCGACTCTTCCAGAATACTTGGAGCAAGGACTGCTTGGGATACCCAAACTCCGTTACCTCTGGGAAGCAGGAGAGCATAGCCGTCACGTCCCCCCGCAAAGTTTTGGGGGGCGCCAGCTTCCGGACGACGGTGGCCTCGAAGCCCTTACGCTACTCATGTCCGATGGCTTTGGGTATGACGTCAACGCCGCCTTTCGTACTCCAGTCATTGGAAAGGGATGATCGTGACTTCAGAGCGCACCTATCATGAAAAGCTGGGCTTGGCCGTCGGGGCCATGATGACGTCTGACGCCTATTGCCGATACCCCGTCGCCTGCCTCACCGAATGGGTCAAGCCAGCGATTCTGCTCGACCAGATTCACTTCTTCTTCGATCGGACTGGGCATCTGGGCGGCTATCTCACCTGGGCATTCCTCGCCAAAGACACGGAGGAGCGGCTCGTAGGAGATCCTCGAGTGTTGCTACACCTTAGCGAATGGAATGAGGGTGATCGGCTATGGTTCATGGACATGGTAGTGATCAACACTGAGGTGCGACGCTACCTTTCCCATGCAAGGATAAAACTCTTTCCAGGAGTACGTGAAGCTTTTTCATTACGGCGACGCGGCGACGGTTCGGTTCGCAAAGTGGTGAAATGGCGAGGAAGTCACTGACATGGCCGCCGTGCCGGCGGAAGGTGTTTCGGCTCGCGACGTTCAGGCGTTGGAGTCAGGGTTACCCGATCTTTCAGGTTGGAGCGACAGCCTGTTGGTGCCTTTCCAGGTACGCAAGTTGCAGCAGGCCTGCGTACTCTGGGTCAACGAACGGTGGTTCCTTAAACGGGGGTTTGATCTTGGGGACTCCATCGTTCGCTGCCGCCTTGACCACTGGCTGATCGAAAATTTTGCCTGGGCCGTGCCGCGTCATGAGGATCCACCGACAGCATACGGATCGCGCTCCCGAACCTGGTTTGCGGACCGATACGGAAGTTCTGATGGACGATCCCCCCACGGCGGCAGCGGTCGGGCCGCCGTGGTTGGCTGCTTCCAAGCAAAAGGCATCGGCGTCACACCGCTTGCGAGTGCGGGAGGCGACTGGGGGCATTCGCATGGCTGCTGTTCCATCGAAGAAATTCTTCGCGAAGCCATTTATGCTGAGATCTGTGACGCTGAATTTCCCCACGGGGCCGTTCCGGTCATCGCTGTGCTGGAGACGACTTTGCAGTTCACCGAGGCGCGTCCTTCGGCGCCGGATGGTGTAGCCATGCGCCGTGGCATCATGGTGCGCCCAGCAGTGATCCGCCCCGCGCATGCCGAACGAGCTCCATGTTTTCGGCGCTCGCAGCAAGCGTTCACAAACATTCAGCAAGTGGATGTGCAGCGAACCCGCGACGTGGTTCGCCACTGGTCGAGCATCGGCCATCATGGGGAAGGCGGGCGCCGTGATTGTGTATTGCTCGACTTAGTTCGCCGAGTTGCGCAACAAGTCGCCTTTGGACAGGTACATCGGTTGTTCAATGGCGGCTATTTCTCCTCGAACTTGACTATCGATGGATGTCTCCTCGATTTTGGCGCGGCTCGCGCGCTTCCAAACTGGGGCTATGCGCAAACGATCGATCACGCCCTTGGATTTGGGCGCGAGATGACCATTGTCGAGCACATGACCGAATCGTTGGCCTTCCACTTCCTAAAGTATGCGGCCCCTGATGCGGTGATACCTGCCGCCGCGCTGCTTATGGAGGCTGACATAGCCTATAAAACGGCCTTCCAACGAGAATGCCTGGGGCTGTGGGGGCTTCAAGACGCCGACGATCGAGGCCTGGCAGAGGGTGTCGTCGCACCTTTGCGCAACTATTTTCTCGCACAGCAGCGAATATGCAATAACTATCGTCATTTGGACGTGCGCCTTCAGCGATGGCTCTACGACGACTTGAGCGACACGAGCGTGCATGCCAAGAAGGGCAGCCCTGAGCAGCTTACACTGGGAATGATCGATGAAGCGTTAATGGCGCACTTCGGCTCAAGCGAGACGGGTGAAATGCGCCGTCGCCAAGCTTGGGCCTGCGCCAAGTGGCAGTTGCGTCCACGGGACTCGCTCTATCGAGAGCCGTTGCAAGATAGGATCGAACAGGTGTTACATGTGCATGCTTCCGACGCACTAGTGCGGCACGAGGTCGTCAAGGCATTTGTTTGTGATACCGTCGCCAGCAACCTGTGTAAGCCGTGCGACAAAGTTAGCGATTCTAAATTCTCGAATAGACCACTCTATCGTTAGGAATGACCAGATCACGCATGGCCCCGTGCCATGGCCGAAGCCGGATCGGCCCCTTGATTATCCGGCCCATCAAAAGGAAGTAATCATGCGTTACCTTACAGAGCAGGAGATTCGTAGCGACTTCGTGGCAGGCGGTGAGCAGGCGGATGGTGAGGGAGGCTATGTACCCAGCGTCACCGACCTTCCAGGCGTAACCACTACGGCGGCGGGGGCAACTCCCGTAAGCGGTGAGACAATAGGTGCCGATTTAGGTGCGCTGGTGGGTGGAACTTTGGGACTGGTAGGCGGGGTTGGAGGTTCACTAGCTGGGGCTGCAGGCGGTGCTTATCTAGGTGCTTACGTGGCTAATAACGCCAACAATCCCGGAAGCTATATATACGTGGTCAATCAAAATATCGGCCAAGGTACACGGACAAGCCTGCACGGAATCGAAAATCCGTAAGTCCACTTGAATGGGTTTTAAACTTTGAATGCCGGTAACCGTCAGAGGCGGTTACCGGATTAACCGATGGGGAGTGGTAATGAACTGGATATTTTACGTATTGATACTTACTTTTGCCCTTATATTGGCGATTATTCTTACTGGAAAAATAGAAAAGAGAACAGGGCGAAGCCGTAGACTTGGCATGACCGGGTTCTTCGTTTTTGTCATTGGGCTTATGGCGAGCATGCTGACGCTTCAATATTTCATTAATCTGACTGTCTTGCAGCTATCAATTTCTGCTGGAGTACTGGCCGGGTCTTGGAATTTGATTGCTCAATTTTTTGTGGGTGAAAAAAACTCAGCGAAGCGTAAGTTACCTACGGAAAATACGGAGCCTTTATAGGCTTCTTTTCATAGTGGCCATTGATGACATATGCCTGAGAAAAGCGATGGATCCTCCTCGAAAGGTTACCCACTAATCTTCGCGGTGTGCAATCAAAACCTGGAACAGGGAAAAGAGGAAGCAGTGCATGCATAATGCGGCTATTCCTCCCAGGCAACAAAGCCTAAGGAGACAATTGCATCCGCGCCACCAAAGTGTCGCAGAAATAAGTTTCCGATTATACATGTTACTCATCAACGGTTCGACCCGACAACTCAGCGGCAGCGTTCGCGCCGCGGCATCAGGCCAGCGCGACGATTGAAGCGGTTGCTGAACCCAAACAAATAGCGCTGTATGTATTTGAAGCCCATCACATAGAAGGTGCAATGCTGAGTCTTCCGGACATTACCCAGCATCGTGTTGATATGCACTAAGATGAAGAGATTCCCGGATCGGAGACGCGGCCAGCGGCGAGGGTCGTGATATGCGTGCAATCGGCATTTTTGATCCCCGGGAAACATCCAAGTCCATTAGACACCACTGCGACGCCATGATCCAGATGCTGTTTGGCCCACGCGGCTCTCAGCTTTTTTTAAAGACTTCATCCATCCGCATAGCGAAAGGGTGCCTCTGGGAGGTGCACTGCAATGCCGCCACAACAACTGTTTTGTGAAAGACGTCGCGACCCACGCCGCACCCGTGGCTTTCGCCGACCCAGTCAAGAAAAGCTATCAGACTCAGGGTCGGCTGGAACTGGACTGGATTCTTGGCTGCCATGGAACTCCATGTTTCTCATTAATAGGTTGTAGCACCTGCCCGCGACGTAACATGGGGTGCGAAAGTTGGGGACCAGCATTTTTCTACTATCGAAACCTAAACCATGAGAGCCATATTGTGAGAGCCATATTGCTCGCGTAATCTTAAGATGATCAATTCTAATAGGTTTCAAAATGAAAACAAACTGCAGCCTGAGAGTAGCCGCCGTTTTTCTAGTTCTGTGGTCTCCATGGGTAGTCGCTGATGACTCCACGGCCGTCAACCACATTACACTTCACGACTATGAGACCTACCATCTTAAATCGGATGGTAGATATACCTACGAAGACGATGTCATTGATCAGGTAAAGACATCGCAAGGCATCTCTGCGATCGGCGAGAAAAGCATAGCGTTTCGCAGCCCGATGCAGCGGCTAGACATACTTGAGGCATACACAGAAACTCCGCGGGGTAAAAAGATTCCGGTTGGAGCGAATGAAATCAGGGTGCAGGAAAGCCCCATCTCAGTTGCGGCTCCTACCTTTTCAGACATAAAGGTTGAGACCATTATTTTCCCTGCCCTCGAGGTTGGATAAAAAATTCATTTTAAATATCTTTTGACTCAACTTAAGCCAATTTTCACCGGTCAATTTAGCGCTGTAGATTTCATTGCACCTCATAGCCAGAATGATGATGCAGAATTCTTAGTTTTCGCCCCTTCCAAGATGAGGCTTTATATCAACGTGAGTGGATATGTAGGTGGAATGACTAACTGCCCGAAAGGCGAGACTGACCAGAATTGCTACTTGTGGAGAGCCAACAATCTTGTCGTAGCTCCAGCAGAACCCGGTTCGGTCAACTGGCTTGACTATAGCCCCCATGTAGCCGTTTCAACGTATGCCAATTACAACGATATTGCTGCGGCCTACGAGGCCCGCGCGGCCGACAAAAGTAGGGTAACGCCGATGGTAAAATTACTGGCGGACAGTATCGTTAGGGGAGCCAAGGACAAGCAGAGCCAAGCAAAAATGCTTTACGGCTGGGTAGCGAGCAATATTCGTTATGTTGCCGTTTATCTAGGCGCAGGCACCATCGTGCCACATACAGCTGATGTTGTGATTGAGCATCGGTACGGTGATTGCAAAGATCACGTGGTGCTCTTGGAATCATTGCTAGCGGCCGAAGGTATTGAGAGCACTGGCGTGCTTATTAATGCATCCAATGCGTACAAAATCATGCCTGTTCCAGATTTCAATAATTTCAATCATATTCTCACCTATATCCCATCAATGCATCGCTATGTTGACTCCACTATCCAGTTCGCGCCGTTTGGTGTGCTGTCGACTTCTGAAATTGGCAAATACGCCCTAAAGGTGAAGCCGATTGGTGGCGAACGCCAACTAGATATTGTCTCTACGAAAGAAGTGCCCCCAACACAAATGTATACGAACATTTCCATGAGCATCAACGCGGATGGTACCGTCAGTGGCACGGCAAAGATCATGGACACGGGAATGGGCGAGTTTCTTGACCGTGCGATTTTTGCTAATATTCAACCCGGTCAGGAGTCTAGAGCCGCGTCCCAGATACTTTCATCAGAGGCTGAACCTGGATCTGGGCAGTTCGCGCATGGCGATCCTCATGATTTGTCAAAGCCATTCGAATATGGTACCAGCTTTACATTGCCTCATTTAATTTCTATACCGGGACCTGGTGCATTTACCATTCCCAAAGGATTAGGGAACCTGTCGGATATAAAAGCCTTTGCTGATGGCTTTTCCATCAAGAATCGTAGATACCCCTTAGCGGGCTGCGTAGATTTTGAGAAGACCGAGGAATATAAAATTCGGCTTCCGCATCAAGTGCGCATGACCAACTTGCCCCATTCTGTCGATGTGGCAACGGACATAGGTCGCTACCAATCAGCATATGCGGTATCAGGTCAAACGCTGACGGTCACGCGTCATCTGAGGACCTTGGGCCTCACTGGGGTCTGCAGCCTACCGCAGTATCAACAGCTACGTGACCTCAGCACGGCCGTTGGACGCGATCTGCGTGCTCAGGTGCTTTACCAGTAGCCAGTAGCCCGAGCCACAAAATGTTGCGCATGTTCGCAACTGTGGCCCTCTGTCTCGGTCCGCCGTGCGACAGAGGGTCGCCACCTGGCAGATTGTGCTCATGCGCCATCAGAATAGTACGAGCTAAAAAAAGTGCGCCCAGACAAATGCTCAGGGTTTGGTGCGGTTGGCCCTCACGCAGGATTACCATCTGCATGATCAAAAACGGGGACTGGCACTCGCGTGTGAGCGTTCACGACTTGGTTAGTCAAGAACGAACATTGCCAGTCAACCTTGCAGGAGTTGCAAAGGCCGGCGCCCAGCGGCGGCTATCGGGCTACTTGACGGAGACTACGACTGGCAGCTCGTGACAGTGACCCCCGTCGCGTCACGTTTTAAACGTCAGCTTTGCGCCGCGCATTTGAAAAGGTCGAACGGCAGGTGTTGGCCGGTCAGCGACCTTTGGTTGGAGTGAGCCGACTGGTTGGTTGGAGGCTCTTGCTCGATGGTCGCTGACCATTACGGTCGGTGGCGAACGATTGCATTCGGGAGGGCCGCGGCAGCGTAGCCGTCCGCCTCGAACGAACGGGGGAATTGGTTAGGGCGATCCGGCACCGCTCGCGGCTTGCTTTGGCCACGCCCACGCATACCAGATCGTTAGAACCCCTAGGACGATCTCGACGACTCCCAGCAAGACGTAGAAGGACCATGCACCCGGCATCGTCATAATCATGACCGCAACGTAGAAGGCGGCCAACACGACATTGCCCCAGCGGCAGAGCATTGCTGGTAGCACGAGAGACAGGAACACCATCAGGCCCGGTATCGCCAACAAGATCGAGGTGGCCACCAAGCTACTTTGGCTCACTGTCCCGATTGGACCGTGTCCGTCCAACATTCCTTGGAGCTGGCCGGGTACATACAGCCCGAAGTAGTCGCCGTAGATGTAACAAAACATCAGCGCTGCCCACAGGGCCGACAGCTTGAAACGAACGTGCACTTTTATGTCAGCGAGCGCGAGTGAGCTCATATCGCGGTTTCCGGTGGCGGTTGCGAGACAAGTGATTCAGAGCCCTAACTCTTGAGGCAACCGGCGCGAATCCGCTATGCGGATTCGCGCCGGTTGACAGGAAAATTTAGACCTCGCTGTGATGGTTTCGCTGCATCTCGGGCGTGTCCCTGCAGATGGTGCAGTGTTGGCCTCGCCTGGCCTGAAAGAACCTGACGACGATAAACACAAGTGCGGACAGTGTGCCCCAGATTCCGGCTTGCGTTGCGGAATAGGCTACGGCATGGCCCTTGAGAAGCTGGACGACGCAGATGATTGCGAATGCTCCCACGAGCACAGTAAGGAATCTCTTGACCCAGAATCCAATGCTCAAGAAGTTCTCCTAGTGAGGTCAACGTAGCTGTAGAAAAACTATACCTCAGCCTATCATCCGTGATGCGCGTAACAAAGCGGCGGCCAAGACGAGGCGAAGATGGCGCGAACGATGCAAGCATCTAACGACTGCCTTTCGGCAACTTTGCGGAAGCCGCGACTGACAGCTTGTGGCCGGTCAGCGACCGTGGGTCGTCGTTCGCTGATTCGCCGACTGATGAGTGTTTCGCAACGGTCGCTGGCCGACCCATTTCTGCCGGTCGCGAACGGCCGCTTCGGGGAAGTCAAGTTTTTCCGAGAGTGACGGCAAGACAGAGGCAATGCGTGCGGCCCGATACGGCAGGTGCGGAGTGCGAGGCCGAGTCCCCGCGGCTTCAATTCGCTTGTCGCGCCGGCAGTGCCAACCGCGGCTTGCCGAGCACTTGTGTCGCCACCCGCGACGCGAACCGCCGCGTAAAGGAGCGCACGCCGAAGCACGACAGCTTGTTGAACAACCCGGGTACCACCGTGCGCTTGCCGCGCAGCATCGCGCGGATCGTGGCGTGCGCCACAAACTCCGCGCTTTTCGTCGACGCGTTCGCGAGCCACGAGTAGTCGCCCCCGCCGGACGCGGCGTGGAACGCGGTTTCGGTGCCGCCAGGGCAGATGCACGTTACCGACAGCGGCGTGCCGCGGTGCTCGTCATGGAGGCCCTCGCTGAAGTTGCGGACGAACGCCTTCGACGCGGCGTACAGCGCCATGTTCGGTACGGACTGGTACGCGCCGGTCGACGCGATATTGACCATGTGTGCAGGTCCGGTGCTTGCCTTGTGTGCGTCAACGAAGCATCGGGCGAGCGCGACCAGAGAGGCCATGTTGAGTTGGATGAGCTCCGCATCGCGCGCCCAATCGACCTCGTCGAAACGGCGGAAGTAGCCGAACCCGGCGTTGTTGATCAGGATGTCGATCGGACCGCCGGCGGTCGCGGCGTCCCACAGCACGCGCGCGGCACCGGGCTTGCCGAGATCTGCGGTGATGATCTCGACCTTGACGCCCTTGCAGGTCGCGGCGACCGCGTCGAGTGCATCGCGGCGCCGCGCCGTCAACACGAGATCAATGCCGAGCGCCGCGAGCTCACGCGCGATGGCCGCGCCAATGCCGCTGGATGCGCCGGTCACCAACGCGCGCTTGCCGGTGTTGGGGGTTGTGTGTGTATTCAACTCGTTCTCCTTCGTCGAGTGGGAACTGGCGATAGCCAAGCTATCTGGGGAGATTGCGGTTGCTGATCGCCTCTATATCACCTTGACGACGACCTTGCCCCGGGAACATTGCTGCGCCAGTGCCCAGGAGATATGACCTATGACGGCGCGTCGCCTGTGGGAGTGAAATCTAAAAAGTAATGTTTCGTGCAACTTGCGGGTGATGTTGACGCACGCGCGTTGACGAGGTCATCAAGCGCGTTCTCTTGGATAGAGCACCATCTGCGTGCATCGGAACAGCGCGATGGTTTTGCCGGATTCGCGATGCGTTACCGTGGCGTCCCACACCTGGGTCGTCTTGCCCAGATGCGCTGCGGTGGCAACGCACTCGATCGTCCCTTCCTTCGCTGTGCCCAAGTGGTTGGATTTCAGCTCGATCGTGGTGAAGCCCGACGCGCCCTCCGGCAGGTTCGCGACGCAACCGTAGCCTGCCGATGTATCAGCGAGCGCGATCACGCTCGCCGCATGAAGGAAGCCGTTCGGGGCCATCAACGAAGGTTGCACGGGTAGCTCCGCACGCACTTCGGATGCAGAGACGTTTGTGATGACGATGCCAAGACGGCCGGGTAAATGGTCGGTGCCGATTTGGTTGAAGTGATCCGCTGAAAACATTGACGGCTGGCCTCGCAAGAGTATTGAGCCGGAAGATGGAACGGCATCGGCACGGCAGCGCCCTGTATGCCGAGTCACGACGCATGTATTGACATCGATCGCGTCGCGACGGCCTACGAGGCCGCCTGGTAACGCACTGCGACGTGCGCCTGCCGAATGTCCGCCACGAGGGCCTGCCGCGCGGCATTCAAGCTGTCCCAGCGGGCGGCGTCGTGCAAGGGCGGAATCGTCACCAGCTCACGCAGGTCGAAACCGACCAGCGCTGCATCCACCAGAGCGTCCACTTCCATCACCTCGGGCAGCGCATTGACGTCGATGCCTGCGCGTTCCCAGATTTCTGTGCGGGTTGCCGCCGGGAGCACGGCCTGGACATAGACCCCCTTGGGCGCGAGCTCCAGACTCAGTCCCTGGGAGAGGAACAGTACGAAGGCCTTGGTGGCACCGTAGACAGACATGCCGAATTCCGGCGCCAATCCCACCACCGAGCCGATATTGACGATCGCACCTGCGCCGGCCCGCGCAAGCCGCGGCGCGATGGCGCTGGCGAGTCGAACCAGCGCGGTCGTGTTGAGCGCGACGATCCGGGCGACATCGTCGGTCGCCTGATCGATGAAACTGCCGGACTGGGTGGCTCCGGCGTTGTTGATGAGGATGCCAATCCGCGCGTCATCGCGCAGGCGCGCCTCCACGACGACTAGGTCGTTGGACTGGGTGAGGTCGGCCTGGAGGACATCGACAGTGATGCCATGCGTCTGGCGCAGGCTGGCCGCGAGTGTGTCCAGCCGCGCCTTGTCGCGGGCCACCAGCACGAGGTCGTGGCCGCGACGTGCGAAGCGCTCGGCGTAGGTGGCACCGATGCCGGAGGAGGCGCCAGTAATGAAGACGGTGGAATGGGTAGTCATGCAGTTGCTCTCTTGATGGGGTGAACCCGCGCTGGGATGCGCGATGTGCAAATTGGGGCCGCGCCTGTGGGCGGCCCCGTCAGACTTACTGGACGCTGGAGTCGGCGAGGACCGGGTAGTCGGTGTAGCCCTTCGAGCCCGGTGTGTAGAACGTGGCCATGTCGAGGGCATTCAGCGTTGCATCCGTGCGCATGCGCTCCACTAGGTCGGGATTGGCGAGGAACGATTTGGCGAAGGCGATGAGATCGGCCTGGCCTGCCTTCAGCGCAGCCTCGGCACCGGCGCGATCGAAGCCACCCGCCAGGATGAACAAGCCCTTGAACGCCGAGCGAAGCCGCGATTTGAACTCAGCCGGCACCGGCGGTGCGCCCATCGCGGAGTGGTCGAGCAAGTGGACATACAGCAAGCCCAGTTTCGACAGCTCCTGCGTGAGTGCCAGGTACTGAGCCTCGACGTCCGGGAACGCGCCCGTGCTGTTGAACACGCCGTAAGGCGACAGCCGGATGCCGACGCGGTTGGCGCCAATCGCAGCTGCGGTGGCGCGAGCGACCTCAAGCGCGAAGCGATTGCGACCGTCGATGCTGCCGCCGTAACCATCGGTGCGCTGATTGACATGGGCGTTGAGGAACTGCTCGATCAGATAGCCATTCGCGGCATGCAACTCCACACCATCGAATCCCGCCTCGATTGCGAGTTGCGCCGACTTCGCATATTCGTCGACGGCATGGGCTATGTCGGTCGCGGTCATCGCGCGCGGCGGGCTGTGCGGCTGCATGCCCTGCGCATCGGTGTACATCTCGCCAGGGCAGGCATTGGCCATCGGACCAAGCACTTCCGCGCCGGCAGGCAGGTTCGCCCGATGCGACACGCGGCCGGTGTGCATCAGCTGCACGAAGACCTTGCCGCCACGGGCGTGCACCGCGTCGGTGACAGTCTTCCATCCCAGCACCTGCGTCTGATTGAAGAGCCCGGGAATGCGCGCGTAGCCCAGGCCGTTGGGCGACGGCGAGGTACCTTCGGTGATGATCAGGCCCGCCGAGGCACGCTGGCCGTAGTACTCGGCCATCAAGGCGTTGGGGGTGTTGGCAGCGACGGCACGACTGCGCGTCATCGGCGCCATCACGACGCGGTTGGCGAGTTGGAGGGAGGCGGTGACGAGAGGTTCGAAGAGCATGAAGATCCTTGGGGGAAAGAATGGGACGAGATGTCGGCTTTCGGGCAACACTGAAATGAACCAACTCACTTGACCTTGATGACGACCTTGCCCTTGGCGCGGCCTGCTTCGATATAGGCCAGGGCCTCGTTGGCGGATTTGAACGGAAAGACCTTGTCCACCACCGGACGGATCGCGCCGGCTTCGATGAGCGCAGTGATCTGGCGCAGTTGACTGCCGCTGGCCTTCATGAAAAGGAAGGAGTAGCCAACACCAAAACGTTTTGCCCTTCGTCGTACGCCCGAGCTCAGCAAGCGCAGGATCAGCTTCACGAAGCCGGGCGCGCCGATCTCCTTCGCGAACGCGAGGTCGGGCGGGCCGGAGATGGAGATGAGCTGGCCACCGGGTTTCACGATGCGCAGGGATTTTTCCAGCGTCATGCCATCCTGGCTGTTCAGCACCACGTCGTAGCCCTGCAGGGCGCTTTCGAAGTCGTCCTTCCTGTAGTCGATGATGACGTCGGCGCCGAGGCGCTTCACCCAGTCGATGTTGGTCTTGCTGGTGGTCGTGGCGACGGTGGCGCCCAGATGCTTCGCCAGCTGGATCGCGAAAGTGCCCACGCCGCCGGAGCCGGCCTGGATAAAGACTTTCTGGCCCTTCTTCAGCTGCGCCTTTTCGACCAGCGCCTGCCAGACGGTCAAACCGACCAGCGGAATCGATGCCGCTTCCTCCATGCTGAGGCTGGCGGGTTTGGGCGCGACGTCGTTTTCATTGACGGCGATGAATTGCGCAAGTGTGCCGATGCGGTGATCAGGCACCCGCGAATACACTTCGTCGCCGGCCTTGAACTGGCGCACCCGAGATCCAACCCGGGTCACGACGCCGGCCACGTCATGGCCAAGGATCAGCGGCATGCGGTAAGGCAGGATCAGTTTGAACTCCCCGCTCTTGAGCTTGGAATCCAGCACGTTCAGACCGGCGGCATGAACCTCGATCATCACATCGTCGCCGCGAAGCTGCGGCTCCGGGATGTCGCCAAGGCGCATCGGATCCTTCTTGCTGTAGCGATCAATGAAGAATGCTTTCATGATGTTTCTCTCTCGTGTATGGATCGGCAGGGGAGCAGGCTCACTGGCCTGTTCTCATGGCTCGACCTCACGCAGTCTTGAACCAGGACATGGCACCGAAGCGGTCTACGCTTCAAGCCGCAGATCTTTTCGAACGCCTGCATCGAGCACGCCGGCTGGCGCAAAGCGGCGCAGCCACCGCATGCGCCTGGCGAGGCCGGGGGCGTAGCGGATTTTCGGACGTGCTGCCATCGCCGCCTTCAGCACCATCTCGGCGACGACGTCAGGGCCATCCGCCCCCACCAGCACTTGCTTCACGCGCTGCTCCACGCCCGCGCAAATTTTGCGGTACACGTCGAGGGGTGCATCGGGCTGCATCAGGTTCGCGTCGAATGGCGTGTTGATGTAGGCAGGCTCGACCAGGGAAACCCGGATACCCAGCGTGCGCAGCTCTTGGTCAAGCGCTTCCGAATAGCCTGCGACCGCGTGCTTGGTGGCTGAGTACAGAGCCATGTACGGCATCGGCAGGAAACCCAGCACCGAGCCAATGTTGATGATGCGGCCGCTGCGCTGCTGCCGCATATGCGGCACCACGGCGCGCGTCATGCGCGTGATGCCGAAAAAGTTGGTGTCGAAAATGGCGCGAGCCTGATCGAGCGAGCTCTCTTCCGCCGCGGCGGGGGCCACACCGAAGCCGGCGTTGTTTACCAGCAGGTCAATGCGACCTTCCCGGCGAATCAGTTCGTTGACGACCGCTTCGACCGATTCGTTGTTCGTTACGTCGAGAGACAGCATCTCGAACGACGACTGGCCGAATTGGGTACCACGCCGACTGGTGCCGTAAACCTTGTAGCCCGCCTGCGCGAGCCGCAATGCGGTCGCTTCGCCAATGCCTGACGAGGCGCCGGTGACAAGGGCGATGGATCCCTTAATGTTCATAGGAGTGTCTTCAATCGGTTGATAGAAAACTGCTTGAATATGATGAATGTCATATTTGTGGCCGTGCGAAATGGTGTGAGTGCCAACGGGTGGATCAAAGTTGAGTGGGGGCGAACTGCTTCAACACGGCTTCGCGCAGATCATCGGAAAGTCCGGGCTCGTCGACTGCACGCGCCAGCATCAGTGCACCCACCATGGTTGCCACGGTGACAAGGGCACGCTCGTGCGCCACCGGTTGCCCCCAGTCGGGCGACTGGCGCGCCACGAGGTCGATCATCTCCTTGATGCGGCGCGTCGCGGCGCGCCTCACTTCCGGTGCCTGGCGCGGCATCTCAGAACACAGTGCAGCAATGGCGCAGCCGGTCTCGATCCCCTCGAGATGCTCCTGCGAAAGATAGGCCCGCATCATGGCCGGAAGCGCCTGTTGCGGTGGCGAACTCGCCGTCATCCGCTGCATCAACGCCACACCCTCGCTGCCCGCACGATCAGCCGCCTCGGCGAGCATCGCCTCGCGTGACGCGAAGTGCGCGTAGAAGCCACCGTGAGTCAGCCCAGCATCCTTCATGATCTCGGCCACGCCCGCACCGTTGTAACCGCTGCGCCGGATGGCGCGCGCAGCCGCATCAACGATGCGATCGTGGGTGGCTTCCTTGGATTTTGCGGCAGATCGCTTCATATGACGTGCATCATATCGCCTATTAGAGTGCTGCGCAAGAGGTCGTCTTGGTGCAAATGGCTATGCCAGAGGCAACTGTTTCGGGTACGCGAACGCCCGGTAGTAGGCATCAGCGAGCGCTGGCCGGCGGGGGTCGCTCAGCTCATTGCCGGCTGTTGTCCGATGGTTGCTGTACGAATGACCGGACCCGGACCTTCGCCTGATTCTGCTCGTCAAGAGTGACCACTATCGTCGGCCAAGATATCCAAGGATCTGTGGCAAGCGGAATTTCGCGAACGGCTCCTTCGGGGCGTGTATTTGAGATAGCCGACTGTCCAGTGGCCGGATAGCGACTGTGCTTCCGGTCGCCATCCGTGTTCCATTGTGTGTTCAGACCTCGGTCCGCACAGCAATTTCCAAGGCATCATCCACCTCGATGCCAAGATAACGTACGTGCTGCAACGTAATCCCGGACCGGTTCAATAACGCTGCATAGACATGATGCCTCGCAGACCCATTTGGCGCGCCTGGCAAGGCCAGCAAATGCTTGTAAGGGTTTGCGTTGGCCAGTTAGACCCACGGCCTCCAGACAAACCGTCCTACCCCCGGTCCGGATCAGTTCTCGTGCGCCAGCATCCGCGCCACCAGCTCGCGCAACACGGTGTCTAGCGTCACTGTACCCTTGCGCTGTTCGGTAGTGCCTCCTTCGAATGCGATCCAGCCGTCGTTGAAGCCGTCCAGCATCTGCATGCGCGGCAGCGGGTGCTGCATGCCCTGGGCACGGAACAGGGTTTCCCATTGGTCGCGCGGCACCGCCTTGGCGCGGACGGGTCGGGCCAGGTTTTGGGTGAAGGCTGCAGCGATATCGTCAGGCGAAACCAGCGCAGGACCTTCCAGTTCGACCACGCGACGGCCCTGCCAGTGTTCCTGCATCAGCTCGGCGGCCACCACACCTATATCGGCGGTCGCCACCATCGGCACCGCGCGGTCGGTCGGCTGCAGGAAACTCGGCATCTCGCCACCGTCGCGCGCCGGCTGCACGTCCCACTGGCTGTTTTCCATGAACCAACACGCTCGCAGGAAGGCGATCGGCAGACCGAGCCTGCCCAGCGCCTGCTCCATCAGTCCCAGCTGGTTGAGCAGGTTCGGTTGCGTCGCCTGAGCGCCGATGGTCGACAGGCAGACCACGCGCTGTGGCTGGGCGGCTTCCAGTGCTTCGCGCACGGCCTCGATCACCCGGCGTGCTTCGGGAAACCCGGGCGTGGGGTCGAATGTCGGCGGCAGCAGCACGAACACCGCCTCGGCTCCATCAAACGCCCGGCGCAGCGCGGCTGCGTCGTCCATGTGCGCAAGCGCCACTTCGCAGCCCCGGTCAGCCCAGCGCTGACCCTTGGTGGCATCGCGCACGACGGCGCGCACCGGACGGCCGGCCTCGCGCAGTGTCCGCCCGACAATGCCACCAACCTGACCGGTAATCCCCGTAATCGCGTACATGATGATTCTCCTCGCATGATCGCGGCGGTCGCCGCACGATGAGCATTCTCGGCGGCGGCCATGCATTACGCGATAATATGAAAGTCACTTTATAAATGACATGAAGGCATGAATCATGGGCTTCGACGAACGCATGTTGAACGGCATGAGCGTACTCAGTGCCATCGTGGACGGCGGCAGCTTCGCCGCGGCAGCCGAGGCTCTGGACATGTCGCCGCCTGGTGTCAGTCGCTCAGTGGCGCGGCTGGAGGCACGGCTGGGCGTGCGGCTGTTCGACCGCACCACGCGCTCGGTCTCGCTTACCGATGACGGTCGCCGCCTCTATGAGCGCATCGTGCCACTGCTTGCCGGACTGGAGGAGGCCGCAGGCGATGTGGCTGAAGGCGCCACCGCCGTGCGTGGTCGCCTGCGCGTCAGCGTTGACCCCTACTTCTCACGATTGATGCTCGGCCCGCAACTGGGCGCGTTCCTTGCAGCGCATCCGCGGCTGCAACTGGAACTGGTCACGCGCGACCGCCTCGGCGATATCGTGGCCGACGGCTTCGATATGGCCGTGCGCTTCCACGAACCGGTCGCTTCGTCGCTGGTGGCGCGTCGTTTGCTGGAGACGCGCATCCTCACCGTCGCCTCACCCATCTACCTGCGCAAACACGGCACGCCGGCCACGCCGAAGGAGCTGGAGAACAGCGAGCACGTGTGCATCCATTACCGGGACCCGCTGACCGGTCGTCCGTTCGACTGGGAATTCCACCGCGGCCGTCGCATCACGACCGTGGCCACCCACGGCCAGCTTACGGTCAACGATGTTGGCACCCAGCACAGCGTCTGCCTCGCCGGCCACGGCATCGCTCAGGTAATGGCGCTTGGCGTGGAGCCGCTGCTGCGAAGCGGCAATCTGGTGCAGCTCCTCGCAGACTGGTCCGACGAGCGTTTTCCGCTCTATGCGCTTTACCACTCACGACATCATCTGCCGGCGAAGTGCCGGGCATTTCTGGATTTTGTGGTGGGCCTAGTGAAATGAACGGGTCCAAATTTTGCAATATCCACTTCGGGTTGTGGCGTCGCGAACATCGTTGTGAGGTCACCTGACCTTATCGGGACAGTACGTCGATCTCCCGATGAAGACACTTCAGTACGGAGTTCAAGCGTTGTGCGGTGGAGTTGACGCGTCAGCCGCAGGCTGCGGTCATCCAAGTGGCGAAGGAACTCGGCGTCAACGCCAATGGACTCTGTCGCTGGCGGCAGGAACTGGCGACGCCCGACAAGGCGTCGACGGCAACGCCCTGATCCGCTGGCCGTGGGTTTTCGCCGTAGTCCGCTTGTCACGGATGACCGATAGCGGCAGCACGCATCCCCGATCTGGTGTGGTGCTCAATGGCTTTCGAATGGCTGCTTTGCGGCGCGCATTTGTAGTAGCTGAGGGGCCGTTTTTGGCCGGCCCCTGCCGGTCGACCCCACAGTTCAGAGTTGCTTGCGAGCCTGGCAAGTTCGCTTGGTGATGGTCGTCACGTTCGATGCCTGCAATGTGCAGCTTGTTGGCAATAATGGGCAGTTTGGT
>Ga0307375_10002140_pt1 | contig 20642 bp, 29 predicted proteins | sample TR1MG_FD_202531 | JGI IMG/M metagenome (GOLD analysis project Ga0307375, IMG submission 202531) | Soil microbial communities from Risofladan, Vaasa, Finland - TR-1 | ecosystem: Environmental > Terrestrial > Soil > Coastal area > Acid sulfate soil | place: Finland: Risofladan, Vaasa | collected...
CTTAAGCCATTATTGCTGTCAGACCCTGTCGTCGCGACATAATAGGCCTGTCCGGTCCCGGCCCCCGGGGTGTCTAGGGCCTGCGCTAAGGGGATGGTGCTGCCGGTGATGGGGGTGGTGCCCGAAGAATGGCCCTGCGTCGAAAAGGACATAACGCCATCGAGCGTGGCATGAACCACGGCAAGCCCCCCTATAGCCCAGAAGGCCATACACACGACCGCCCGTAGGGCAAAGGACTGCAAGATCTCGCATAAGGCGGAGATGTGAGTACGCACCATAAAATCGCACCTAACGTAAGGCAATGAGGGCGGTCCCGGCGAATGGGTGCCACACCAAACCCCGTGATGGCGACAGTCTCACGAAAGTGCGACATCAAAAAAATGATTTTCAGAAGAGCGTATCGGGGCTACGGACGGATGGGAAAGGGGTGTTTTTTAGGGCGATAGACGGGCACACCCGCACACCGCCCCTCGCAGTTTACGGGCTTAGAGCGATCCACTCATGCTGGAGTCCTGTTTGGGCAGGCCTTAAGGGATGCGCTCCCCGCGCGGAGTCCTGCGTCTCCTTCAGGCGAGCCCCGCCGCCTAGCGTCTGGGCGCGCGTGATGTGATGCTGAGTCTCTCAACCGTGCGCGAATACATCCTCTGTCTATAGGAGTACGGGCTAAAAGGGGCCGCTTAAGCTCGGTCCTGTCAGGAGGCATAGGGCGGGGCGGCCGCAAACGATGATGCTTCACCCTTCAGGGGCGGCCGTGGCTCGACTGTCATGGACAAGACGAGGTGTTGCTTACCCCGCAAGACGCCAAGCTGAATGAGGGATCCGGGCTTGGTGTCGGCAATCGTAAGCAGGGCCTTATTGGCGCTCGGCAACGGCTGACCGTTGATGGTATAGAGGACGTCCCCGGTCCGAAGCCCCGCCTTGTCCGCCGGACTCCCTCGATAGATGCCCGCGACCAGCACGCCCTTTAATGTCTTAGGCATCCTCAAGGCTTGGGCCAGAGCGGGCGTGAGCGTCTGGCCTGCCACGCCGATCCAGCCCTCGATAACATGCCCATATTGAACGATCTGGCGAAAGACATGGCGCGCCAGGTTCACCGGAATCGCAAACCCGATCCCCTGAAAACCGCCATTGTGGGTATAGATCGCGCTATTGATACCGACGAGATCGCCTTGCGTATTGATGAGCGCGCCGCCGGAGTTTCCGGGGTTGATGGCCGCGTCCGTCTGAATGAAGTTTTCAATGGGACTTAAACCTAGCTCGTCGCGACCGGTCGCGCTCACGATGCCCGTAGTCACCGTCTGCCCGATCCCGTAAGGGTCTCCGATCGCCAAAACGACTTCCCCGACCTCGATCTGCGAGGCATGGCTCAAGGTAATCGCGGTAAGCCCTTTAAGGTGAATGCGCAAAACGGCGAGATCGGTGGCGGGATCGATGCCGACGATGTGCGCTTGGGCGCTGCGACCGTCCTTCAAAAAGACGCGTATCGCGTCGGCACCCTTGATGACGTGGTAGTTCGTGAGAATAAATCCACTTTTACTGATAATGACGCCCGAACCTAAGCTCGTCTCCACCTGCTTTTGCGCCGGGGGCGCATCCTCACCGGGGAGCGGCTCGAAGAAAGGGCGATCTTGCTCACTTTCGGGCCGCGTCAACACCACCTTTGCCGTGTTAATATTGACGACAGCGCTGGCCGCGCGCTTTACGGCGTAGGCATACGATACCGGTCCTTCGGTATAATGAGAGCTCGGTGGCGCCTCATGGACAATGACGGCGGGACGGTGAATAACCCATTGCGGCCAGAACAGCACGACGATGAAGGCCAACGCGAGCCCTCCGCTCAAGACGCGCACGAGGGTTACGAGACGATGCTTAAAGGACATAAGGGCTCCGAGCTCCGTGCCCTAGGCGGGCTTGTCGTTATGGAGTAAAATTATAAGGTTTAAACGACCCATAAGTCTAAGTGTCCGCCTCCCAAGTGAGGTCGAACACGAGACACGCCCTTTGGGCCAGGTTCTTCCTGGCGACTTACCTAAGATGTAAGCCTCTGTATTCATGGGGGTCTGGAGACAAGTATGGCTATTCCTGCCGTCCGTAAACCGATCATGACACTCTATTCCGGGGTAACCTGTCCCTTTAGCCATAAAGCCCGCATCGTTCTCCTTGAAAAAGACGTGGAATGCCAGATCATCCACGTCGACCTCAAGAAAAAGCCGCGAGAGCTCGCGGAACTCAATCCCTACAATCAAGTCCCCACCATGGTCGATCGCGATCTGGTCTTGTATGAATCCCACATTATCATCGAATACCTCGATGAACGTCTGCCACACCCGCCTTTGATGCCAGTCGACCCGGTCAATCGCGGCCGAACCAGGCTCATGTTATGGCGATTCAACCGCGATTGGTACGACCTCTTCCCGCAACTCGAAGGCGAAGACAAGCGGGTAGCGCTGCGCGCACGCACGATCATTCGCGACGGCCTGACCGTGATCTCACCGCTCTTCAAGGATCAAGCTTATTTATTGGGCGAGGAATTCACCTTGGCGGACTGCGCGTTAGCCCCGCTCCTGTGGCGTCTACCCCATTACGAAATCGAACTCCCGCGCCAAGCCAAGCCCATATTGGACTACGCCGAGCGTCTTTTTGCGCGCAAACCCTTCCGCTTGAGCCTCACCGAGGCCGAACAGGATATGCGGCGCTGATGGCGGCGCTACGAACACATCTGGTCGGCGCAGTCTATGCCTGGGCCGTGGAATCGGGCTTTAGCCCCTTTGTGCTCGTAGACACCACCAAACCCGGAGTTCAAATCCCTCCCGGTCGCGCGGAAAATGACCGCATCACGCTCAACATCGACCCGCGGGCGGTCCGTTCCTTTTCCCTTCAAGACGAAATGTTAAGCTTCCAGGCGCGTTTCGGGGGCCAGCCTTTTCTCATCGTCGTACCGATCATTGCGGTATTGGCCATTTATGCGCGAGAGAACGGCCGCGGCCTATCGTTCGAAGGCGAAGACGATGAACCGCCCATAGGCCCCGCTACACCCCCTCCCGAGACCACCCCGACCCGCAAGGGACCTACCTTACGCCGCGTCAAATAAGGATAGAGCTTTAAGGGACGCCGGGCGCGCCCCGCACCCACCCACTGCCCACGGGTGACCGACCAGACCCATCAGACACGATGTGGGCGGGCCGCCGATGACTTTTAAGGGGAGGGAGGGGGGCGTCGGCGACTACGCCTACGGCGCTTGCGTGCCGGCACGGCCGAGGGGGCCGATGCCGCCGGAACAGACAAGTCGGGCGCTTCGCCCTCCGCCGACGCGGGGCTGGCCTGATTGGGACGCACGCGATAGGCCACGAAAAGCCCCGCCTCGAAAAGCAGCCACATGGCGAGCGCAAGCAGCGTTTGCGAAAAGGCGTCCGGGGGCGTGATCACCGCCGCGACCACAAAGGCGCCCAACACGACATAACGGCGCTTGCCCGACAAGGTCTCTGGCTTCAAAGCCCCCATCAAGACGAGCAGGACGATGGCGATAGGGATCTCGAACGCCAAGCCGAAGGCAAAAAATAAGGTCAAAACGAAACTTAAATAAGAATTGATATCGGTCATCACGCGCACCCCGGTGGGTGCGGCATGGGCAAAAAACCCAAACGCCAACGGAAAGATGAAGAAATAGGCAAAGGCCATTCCGAGATAAAACAAGAGCGTGCTCGAAACGAGCAGAGGTGTGACGAGACGGCGCTCCTTTTGGTAGAGCCCGGGCGCCACAAAGGCCCATATCTGATACAAGATATAGGGAATGGCGAGCGTAGCCGCGGTCGCGAAGGTAAGCTTCAAGGGGGCCACAAAGGTCGCCGGCAGATTGGTCGCGATCATGGCGCCGTTCTTGGGGAGCACCGCCGTAAGCGGGCGCGCAAGCAAGGTATAGAGCTTATTGGAAAACGGGAACAGGCCTACAAAGAGCACCAGAACGGATATCGCCGCACGCATAAGACGGCGACGTAATTCGAGCAGGTGATCGACGAAGCTTCCTTCGGCTGTCTCAGACGCCTTCGCCGCCACCATCACCCTTCCTTACTTCGGGGCTAGCCGCTTTCGCGCGACGCCCGGAGGCGCGCCGGCGGCGGCGCTTTTTTGGGGCGGGGCGCGACACGGCTGCGCGGCCCGCGGCGCTGTCTTCAAGAGGCATCGCAGGCGGCACGCGATCTGGGCTCTCGTCTGGTATCGAGTCCTGCCATTCGCGGGGATTGACCGAGCCCTCAAGCATGGAGCGCGTCCGTTGCCACTCCTGATTGAGTTCCCGCAAAGGCGCCAAGTGCTCGGTTCCCACTTGCTCGTCTAGATCCTCTTTCATCTTATTCATGAACCGACGGGCACGACCCATCCAGCGACCGGCGCCTCGTGCGACATCCGGCAAATGCCGGGGGTCGAGCACGACGACTGCGACCACGAGAATAATTAAGATCTCGGAGAAACTGAAATCAAACATCGAACGCGCGCTTATCCTTTACGCGCACGCGAACCGGTCTTAGGCGCGGGTATCGGCGATTCGGTCGCGTGTCCTTCTATGACTCGCCCTTCCTTCGCATGCACGGAGTCGCCCGCAGTGGCGTCCTCGCCCTCGGTCTTCCCGGCCTCTTCCTTCACAGCGCTCCGAAAACTCTTAATAGCGCCCCCTAAGTCATTACCGATATTGCGGAGCTTGCTCGTACCGAACAAAACCACGACGATAAGAAGGATGACCAAAAGGTGCCAGATGCTAAATAGATCCATTGCGGCCTCCTAAAAGCCGGGCAGCTTGCCGCCGCCTAGCACATGTATGTGTAAATGGGGAATTTCCTGTCCACCGCCCGGACCGGTATTCACGATCGTCCGAAAACCATCCAAAAGTCCGGCCTTGCGCGCCACCTCCGGCAGCCGTAAAAGGGCATGCGCGATCAGCCCCTCGTGTTCTGCTTTCAGCTCGTTCAAATTCTCGATATGCTCCCTTGTGATCACAAGGAGATGGACGGGCGCCTTCGGGTACTTATCCGCGATCACGATCAACTGATCGTCTTCATAGAGGCGCGGGACCGGTATCTCGTTCCTGACGATCTGACAGAAGAGACAGGACGACATAAGCTATTCCTCGTGACGACGGGCCTTTTCGACGAGACCGGATTGGCCCATGCGCCGTTTCAGTTCCGCTAAGACCTCGTCGGGATGGATATCGAGGAAGGCCAGCAAAACCAGACTGTGAAACCAGAGATCGGCGGTCTCGTAGACGACCTGGTCCGCTACCCCACCCTTGGCGGCGATCACGGTTTCGACCGCCTCCTCGCCTACCTTCTTTAAAACCGCATCTAAGCCCTTGTGATACAAGGAGGCGACGTAAGACGACTGCGGATCGGCCGCCTTTCGGGTCTGCAAGGTCGCATAAAGCTGGGCCAAGACGTCTTCGTTCATTTTACTCCCAAATCGGGCTTTGCGCTGTCCGCTTCTCCATATATCTCGGAGGCGGCCTTTAATATCGGATCTACGGCGGTAAATCGCCCTTCCTGAAAGGGTGAATAAAAGCAGCTTGCGCGCCCCGTATGGCACGCGATCCCGCCTACTTGCTCGACCTGCAACAAGAGCGCATCGCCATCGCAATCAAGACGCACCTCTAGGAGACGCTGTACATGCCCCGATTCTTCCCCTTTGCGCCACAAACGGCCACGGGACCGTGACCAATAAATCGCCCGGCCTTCCTGTAGGCTCAAGCGCAAGGACTCGGCATTCATCCAAGCCAGCATCAAAACGCGCCCGCTCGAGGCCTCCTGGGCGATGGCCGCGACTAAGCCCTGCTCAGACCAGCGCACCTGCGTAAGCCACGCCGGATCTGTCATAAACGCACCTCGATCCCGCAGCGGGCCATGTGCTCCTTGGCCTGCAGCACGGTAAATTCCCCGAAATGAAAGATGCTGGCCGCCAACACCGCATCGGCGCCGCCCTCGAGAATGCCGGCTGCGAGATGATCCAAGCAGCCCACGCCCCCTGAGGCAATAACCGGGATAGACACAGCGCCCGACACGGCTTTCGTCAAAGGGATATCAAAACCATCGCGCGTTCCGTCACGATCCATGCTCGTCAAGAGGATCTCGCCTGCCCCAAAATCCGCCATCTTGCAGGCCCATTCGACGACATCGAGGCCGGTCGGCCGCCTACCGCCGTGGGTAAAGACTTCCCAGTGCCCACCTACCGCCTTGGCATCGATCGCCACGACCAGGCATTGCGCCCCGAAATGGTCCGCGGCCTCCTTGATGAGATCGGGGCGCAATACCGCGGCGGAATTCATGCTGACCTTGTCAGCCCCGGCATTGAGCAAACGACGCACATCGGCGACCTCGCGCACGCCGCCCCCTACGGTAAGGGGGATAAAGACCTGAGAGGCGATCGCCTGGACCACGGACACCATGGTGTCACGGCCCTCGTGACTTGCGCTGATATCCAGGAACGTCAGTTCATCTGCGCCACTCTCGCCGTAGTAACGTGCCGCCATGACCGGATCGCCCGCGTCCCGGATCTCCTGGAATCGCACACCCTTGACGACCCGTCCGCAATTGACATCCAGGCACGGGATTACACGTTTGGCCAGCATTAGGTCACAGCGCCGTTGCCCGAGCGATCCCATTCATCGGCCAGGCGCTGCGCCTCGCGCAAATCCAATTTACCTTCATAAAGGGCGCGGCCGGTAATGGCGCCATGAACACCGGCCTCGGCGATCGTGCAGAGCTTGCGAATATCCTCAAGGCTTGCAATACCACCTGAAGCGATGACAGGAATGGAGATGGCGGCGGCGAGCCTGCGAGTATCTTCTATATTCACCCCGTCCATCATGCCATCGCGGCCGATATCGGTATAAATAATGGCCTCCACCCCGTCATCTTGATAACGATGCGCGAGATCTATGACGTCATGACCGGACAACTTAGACCATCCGTCGGTCGCCACCTTGCCCTCTTTGGCATCAAGGCCGACCAGAATATGCCCCGGAAACTCCGCGCAGGCGTCGCCTACGAAATGCGGCATATTGACCGCCTTCGTGCCCAAAATGACGTAACGAACCCCCGCATCCAAATAGGCTTGGATGGTCTCTTCGGTCCGGATCCCGCCCCCGACTTGAATAACGATATCGGGGTAGGTCTGCGCGATCTCATGGATCACGCGGGCATTCACAGGCTCCCCGGCAAAGGCCCCGTTTAAGTCGACGACATGAATACGGCGCGCCCCTTCCGCCACCCAACGTCCCGCCACTTCGACCGGATCGCTTGAAAAAACCGTATCGTCCTCCATGCGCCCCTGACGCAAGCGCACACACAGACCATCTTTCAGATCGATCGCTGGAATGATTAACATCAACTGCTCCGCCCGTCCCACATCATGAAGTTCTGAAGGAGCTTGAGACCTGCCTGCTGGCTCTTCTCCGGATGAAACTGCACGGCAAAGATGTTTTCATAGGCCGCGGCCGATGTAAAGGAAGACCCATACAAGGTCTCGCCTACGACCTGGTCTAGGTTCGCGCTCTTCGCATAATAACTATGGACAAAATAGAACCGGGCTTCCTCTTCAATCCCGACCCAGAGTGGATGGGGACGGACTTGGCGTACCTGATTCCAACCCATATGGGGGACCTTTAAGCGCACCCCATGCGCATCGGTAGGCTTATCAAAAAAATGGACGCGCCCGGCTAACAACCCCAGGCCCTGAGTGCCGCCGCCTTCCTCGCTCTCTTCATACAAGGCCTGAAGCCCCAAACAAATCCCCAGAAACGGTCGCGTCTTTGCGGCGCGCAATACGCTCGCATACAAACCCTCTTTCGACAGGGCCTCCATACAGCCCTTGATCGCCCCCTGGCCTGGAAACACGACACGATCGGCGCTGTCGACTGCGCGCGCGTCCTGAGCCAAGATCACGCGCGCCTTGGGCGCCACGTGCTCTAAGGCGCGCGCCACCGAGTGCAGATTGCCCATCCCATAATCCAAAACGGCCACGGTCGTCATGGCGGGCTAAAGGCTGCCTTTCGTGGAGGGAATTTGGCTTGCGGCACGCGGATCTTGCGTGAGCGCCATGCGCAGCGCACGCCCCAACCCCTTAAAGATGGTCTCGGCGACATGATGGGCATTACGGCCCTCAAAGCAGTCGACATGGATGGTGACGAGCGCGTGGTTCACAAAGCCGCGCAAGAACTCCTCGATCAGATCGACATCGAAATCGTGAATACGCGCGCGCGGGAAGGTCGCACGATAAAAAAGCCCAGGGCGCCCCGACAAATCCACGACCACGCGCGTCAAGGCCTCATCCAACGGAACGTAGGCATGCCCATAGCGGCACAAACCCGCCTTGTCGCCCATCGCCTTATGGAAGGCCTGACCTAGCGTAATCCCCACATCCTCCACGGTGTGATGGGCGTCGACCGCCAAATCACCGGTCGCGTCTATTGTGAGATCCAAAAGCCCGTGACGCGCCACCTGATCTAGCATGTGCTCGAAAAACGGAAGGCCCGTCTTCAGACGCGCGATACCGCTTCCGTCGAGGGTCAAAGCCACGCTCACCTGGGTCTCCAGGGTATTTCTCAGCACACTTGCGGTACGCACGGCGACTCCTTAAAGAGGCCCGAAAGAGGTCTTTTAGCCTACAAGGCTCGTGACAGAGCCGCAAGGAAAGTCTGATTTTCCCAAGCGGTCCCCACCGTGACGCGCAGGCAACCGGCCAGCGCGCCCGGATGACTACTCAAATTCTTAATCCATATCCCCTGCATCTTGAGTTCCTGGAAGATACGCGCGGCCTCCTTGGGGGCATGCGGCCGAAACAACACAAAATTCGCCTCGCTCGGCCACACCGTGACCACATCCGCAAGCGCCGCCAAGAGTTGAGCGCGCAGGGCGCGGATGCGCGCGGCCTGCGCCGCAAAGACATCGGCGTAGTCGAGCGCGAAATCGACCGTGGCGAGCGCCAAACTGCCGACATTATACGGGAGACGCACCTTCTCTAACTCATGCGTCCACATCGCATCGGCCGCGAGCCAACCAAAGCGCAGGCCCGCCAAGCCATGCTTCGAGAACGTGCGCAACACCCAGACACGCGACGAGCGCGCGACCTCATCCATAAAGGTCGTCTGCGCAAACGGCTGATAGGCCTCGTCTATGACGACCAAGGCCCCCTCTACCTCCAGGAGCGCGCGGACCTCGGCACGCGAGTACAGAATGCCGGTCGGATTATTGGGACAGGCCAAAAACAAAACAGCCGGCGCGTGGCGCGCCAATGCGTCCTGCAAGGCCTTGATATCCAACGTGAAATTCGCGTTCAAGGGCACGCCTACAAAAGGCCGCCGCAACAGGGTCGCGATGTGCTCGTACATCACAAAAGTCGGGGTCGGCGCGACCACCGTCACCTCGCTCGCCAAGGCGAGCAGGATATTTTGGAGAATCTCGTCTGAGCCATTACCCAAGACGACTTCGCAACCCGGGGGCAGCCCCGCGTCCTGCGCCAATCGCGCCTTGAGGCGCGCATAGTGATCGGTCGAGGGATAACGATTGAGCGGCACATCCCGCAGAGCGGCGAGCCAGCGGTCGCGGAGCTCTAGCGGCAAAGAATAAGGGTTTTCCATGGCATCTAATTTCACCAAGGGCTCGCCCGGAGGCACGTGATAGGCCGTCTGTGCGCGGACTTGGGCCGCGATATAGCGTTCTACATCAGCCATTCATGCGGCACTCGGCCGAACGAGCATGGGCGGTAAGCCCCTCCCCGCGCGCAAGAATGGATGCCGTCTTACCCAACACGGCCGCCCCTTGCGCGGTGCAAAAGACGACGCTCGTGCGCTTCTGAAAGTCATAGACGCCGAGCGGGGAACTAAAGCGCGCCGTGCCCGAGGTCGGGAGGACATGATTCGGTCCCGCGCAATAGTCGCCCAAAGACTCGGCGGTATAACGACCGACGAATATGGCGCCCGCATGACGCACGCGATCGACCATGGCATCGGCCCCGTCGAAGGAGAGCTCCAAGTGTTCCGGGGCCACCTCATTGACGAGATCGATCGCCTCTTCGAGCGAACGCGTCTCGATCAAGGCCCCGTGCGTGGCGAGCGAGGCGGCGATAATCGCGCGTCGCTCCATCTCGGGAAGCAATCGCTCGATCTCGGCGTGCACCGCGCGCAAGAAATCGTGATCCGGAGCAAACAACAAACACTGCGCCCCTTCGTCGTGCTCGGCCTGGGCGAATAAGTCATAGGCGATCCACGAGGGATCGGTGCGTCCATCGCACACGATCGCGACTTCCGAAGGACCGGCAATCATATCGATCGCGACTTGTCCGAAAACCAAACGTTTCGCGGCGGCGACATAGGCATTTCCGGGGCCTACGATCTTGTCCACGCGCGGAACGGTCGCCGTCCCATAGGCGAGCGCCGCGATCGCCTGGGCGCCGCCTGCGAGAAAGACCCGATCGACGCCCGCCACATAGGCGGCGGCCAGGACCAAGGGTGCGGGCGTGCCCGAAGAAGGGGCCATCATAATCAGTTCGCCCACGCCCGCGATGCGGGCGGGGATGGCGTTCATCAAGACCGACGAGGGGTAGGCTGCCTTACCGCCCGGAACATAGAGGCCCACCCTATCGAGCGCCGTGATCTTTTGACCGAGGCGCGAGCCGAGCTCGTCTTCATGGACGTAAGGGGTCAGGACCTGGTGTTCGTGATAGGCGCGGATGCGCGCGGCGGCCTCTAAAAGCGCAGCTTGCTCGGGACGCGCAAGACCATCAAAAGCCTCTTTCAAGCGGGCTGCGGGCACCTCAAGATCCGCCGCGCGGGCCGCGACACGCTTGTCGAGCCGCTCGGTCCACATCGTGAGCGCCGCATCCCCGCGCGCGCGCACGTCTTCTATGATCTCGCGCGCCACCACCTCGGCCTTGGCCGAATCGGATTCGGTCCGATCCATGATCACCCGAAACGCGTCCCGAAATTGCGCATCGCGGGTCTTTAACATCGCGATCTCGGTCATCTTCCCCTCTCCCCCGCCAACGAGGCGATCACGGGCCTCAAGGCCGCGTACTTGGTTTTCATAGCCGCCCGGTTGGCCACGAGCCAGGCGCTCACATCGAGGACGTGCTCGACTGCCACCAAGCCATTGGCGGCCAAGGTCTTGCCGCTGCTCACGAGATCGACGATGCGATCCGCGAGCCCTACCAAGGGGGCAAGCTCCATAGACCCGTACAAGTGGATGATGTCGGTCTGAATCCCCTTGGCGGCAAAATGACGCTCGGTGATGCGTACGTATTTCGTGGCGATGCGGAGCCGCGTCCAATTGCGCGGATCATCGTTTTGCGCCATGCCGGCGGGCTCGGCTACCATGAGCCTGCACTGCGCGATACCGAGATCGGCCAGTTCATACAAACCTTCCGCGCCGTCCTCTAACAGTACATCCTTGCCCGCAATACCGAGGTCTGCCGCGCCGTAGCGCACATAAGTCGGGACATCGGCGGCCCGGATAACGACCAGACGCACACCCGGGACATTGGTCCCCACGATCAAACGACGGGTCTTGGTCAAATCCTCTTCCGGGACGATGCCGGCCTGCAAAAGGCGCGGAAGACTCTCCTCTAGGATACGCCCCTTCGATAACGCCAAGGTCACCATGGTCATGCCGTCTGCCGTTTCGTCCAATCGCCCAGCTGCGAATCGGGAATGCGTCGGATCCGTGCGCCGAGTTGGGCCAGCTTCTCCTCGATACATTCATACCCGCGGTCGATATGGTAGATGCGGTCGATGATCGTCTCCTGGCGCGCCACAAGCCCGGCCAAGACCAAACTCGCCGAGGCCCTGAGGTCGGTCGCCATGACCGGCGCGCCCTGGAGCGCCTTCACGCCCCGCACGACCGCCATATTCCCCTCCATGGCGATATCGGCCCCCATACGCTGTAACTCATGGACGTGCATAAAGCGGTTCTCAAAGACCGTCTCGACGACCGTGCCTGTCCCTACCGCAATCGCATTCAAAACCACGAATTGCGCCTGCATATCGGTCGGAAAGGCCGGATAAGGCGCGGTCCTTACGTTGACCGACCGGAGCTCGCGGCCCTCCATGGAGAGCCGTACCCAATCCTCGCCCACCGTGATGTCCGCACCCGCCTCGCGCAACTTATCCAATACCGACTCTAAGAGTGCCGGGCGCGCGCGCGTCAATTTGACAGAACCACCCGTCATGGCGGCCGCCACAAGATAGGTTCCGGTCTCTATGCGATCAGGAATGATATCGTGATGCGCACCGTGAAGCGCCTCTACGCCCTCGATATGAATCTCGGCGGTTCCCGCGCCGCGTATACGCGCCCCCATCCGGTTCAAACAATCCGCAAGGTCTACGATCTCGGGTTCGCGCGCCGCGTTTTCGATGACCGTCACGCCATCTGCCAAGGACGCCGCCATCATGAGATTCTCGGTGCCCGTTACAGACACCGCGTCCATGAAGATGCGTGCGCCATGCAGCCGCTTGGTACGCGCCTTGATGTAGCCGTCTTCGATCACGATTTCGGCGCCCATCGCCTGAAGGCCCTTGATGTGCAAGTTCACCGGGCGCGAACCGATGGCGCATCCGCCCGGCATGGAGACCTCGGCCTCGCCAAACCGCGCCAACAAGGGGCCTAGCACCAAAATCGAGGCACGCATCGTGCGCACGAGGTCATAGGGCGCCCGCAAGGTATGGATGTTCGAGGCATCGGCCTCTATGGTCATGCGCTCGTCGACCACAAGCCGCACACCCATACGCCCCAAGAGCTCCATCGTCGTGGTGATGTCCTGGAGATGGGGGACGTTACTAATGTATAGCGGCTCGCGGGTGAGCAGCGAGGCCACAAGTACCGGTAAAGCGGCGTTCTTCGCCCCCGATATGCGAATCTCGCCACATAAAGGATTACCGCCATTGACGATCAGCTTATCCATAACAGCGACGCTCCCGGTGGCTTATTACAAAAAAGAAGGCCGCCGACCGGGCGGCCTTAGGGCATCCTGTAAGCCGAGACCTCAAGCCTTGACGCCAGAGACAAGCTTTTGTAGCTCACCTTTCTCGTAGAGCTCGGTCATGATGTCGCAGCCACCGACGAATTCGCCACGAATATAGAGCTGGGGAACGGTAGGCCAGTTCGAGAACTTCTTGATGCCATCGCGAATCTCGGGGTTCGCCAACACATCCACGCCCTTAAATTGCGCCCCGCAGGACTTCAGCATCTGCACGGACTTTCCGGAGAAACCGCATTGCGGAAACTGTGGCGTCCCTTTCATGTAAAGGACGATGTCGTTTTCGGTGACTTCCTTACGGATCTGGTCTTCGATACTCATGCTCATATCTCCAATGAATCGCGGACCCACCCTTATTCGGGTGAGCTTGTGCGCAACGAAAGGGCGTGAATTTGCTCGCGCATCCTGTCGCCTAAGGTCCCGTAAACAAGCTGGTGCTGTTGAATCCGGCTTTTGCCTAGGAAGGCCTCAGAGGACACCACGGCCTCGAAATGATGGCCATCGCCACGCACCTCGACCCGCGCGCCCGGTAATCCTGCCTCTATAAGGGTTTGAATCTGTTCTGGCGTTATCATAGCACCGACCCCATCTAACATTTAAGGATACCTAGGTTATACCGAGTAGGAAAGGATTAATTCCGCAACCGGTAACCCCGACCGACCAACGCGAGCGCAACTAGTGAAACCGCCGCGAAAAACCCGACGACGATACTTAAGCTTACCAGGGGCGCTACGTCCGATGTCCCAAAAAAGCCATACCGGAACCCATCGATCATATAAAGCAAGGGGTTGGCGTGCGATACCTCTCGCCAGAAGGGCGGCAAGGCACGCAAGGAGTAGAAGACGCCGCTCAAAAAAGACAAGGGCATGACGACGAAATTCTGAAAGCCCGCCAATTGATCGAAGCGCTCGGCCCAAACGCCCGCGATGACGCCCAAGGCCCCGAGCGCCCCGCTCCCAAATAGCCCAAAGGCCATCAGGAACACGGGGTGACGGATCGGGATGTCGATAAAGAGCCTAGCTGCCACATAAATGCCGATTGCCACCGCGAGCGCCCGGATGACGGCCGCCCCCACGAACGCCAGGAAAAACTCGAGGGGCGAGAGCGGGGAGAGCAAAATAAAGAGGAGATTGCCCGCGATCTTAGATTGCGTCAGGCTAGACGAGCTGTTGGCAAAGGCGTTTTGAATCATAGACATCATCATGAGCCCCGGGACAAGAAAGGCCACATAAGGCACGCCGGGCACGATCTCTGCGTGCCCGTGAAACGTGCTGGCAAAAACCAATAGATACAAGAGCGCGGTCACGACCGGCGCCATGACCGTCTGAAACGCGACCTTATAGAACCGCAAGAGCTCTTTATAAAACAAAGTCTGGAAGCCGATCATTTGGCTTTGTGGGTCAGTTCCAAAAAGACCTCCTCAAGATTGGCCTGTTCCGTGGCGATATCCGTGACGACATAGCCCGCTGCGCGCAGCGCCTCTAGGATCTCGGGGATAGAATCCGTGCCCCGCTGCAAGGAGAACTCCAGCCGATTCTCGGTGTGCGTACGCACCTTGGAGACGAGGGCCGCCGGTATATCAACGATCGGCTCGGCGGTCGTCACAGACAGCGTCCGATGCATCGCGCGCCGCAGCAGGGCGTCTTTGCTGTCCAAGGCGGCGATCTGGCCGTCCATCATGATCGCGATCCGATCGCACAAAGCCTCCGCCTCTTCCAGGTAATGGGTCGTCAAAACAATGGTATGGCCTTCGGCATGCAATCTGCGCACAAAGGTCCACAAGGAGGCGCGTAGCTCGACATCCACGCCCGCGGTCGGTTCGTCTAGAATCACGACCTGCGGCTTATGAACCAAGGCCTGGGCAATGAGCACCCTACGCTTCATGCCGCCCGAGAGCGCGCGCATATTGGCGTCGCCCTTATCGGCCAACATGAGCGTGGTGAGCAGCTCTTCGCGCCAGGCCTTATTCTCCGCGCCCTTCAGTCCAAAATAGCCGGCCTGAATGGCCAAGACCTCGCGCACCGTAAAGAAGGGATCAAAGACGATCTCCTGCGGAACGACGCCGAGCGCGCGCCTGGCCTGACGATAGGCGGAGACCACGTCGTGCCCACAGATCGCGGCGTGCCCGGAATCGGCGCGCGCAAGCCCGGCTAGGACGCTGATGAGCGTCGACTTCCCGGCGCCGTTAGGGCCCAAGAGACCAAAAAACTCGCCTGCGCGGACCTCGAGATCTATGCCCCGCAGGGCATGCACCCGCCCAAAATGCTTATCAATGCCCTGGATACTGATCGCAGGCGGGGGAAAAGGCGTCGTCATGCCGCGTCTGGGAAAAGCCGGGAGAGCCCGCTTACGCGCACCAGGGCCTGAAAATGCTCCGGAATATGGATGACGCGTAACGCATAGTTCGCGCTCTTAGCTTGACGCTGCCACTCCAAAAGCAAGGCCAACACCACGGAATCGCCCTGGGCTAGCCCGCCCAAATCCAAAGTCACCACGCCGCCTGCCGGCACAAGGCGCGCGCCGGCGACCGCGGGCTTCGGGAGGTCCCGAAAACCGATCGCGCCCTCCAGGCGATAATGCCCGGGCGCCGTTTGCGTCAATCGATCCATCAAGAATCGCGCTCGTTCACGCGCTTCATGCTGGCAATCAAAGCGTCTAGACCCTGGTGCCGAACCTTGCTGGCGTAGACCGAACGGTAATTCGTCACGAGGCTCACCCCGTCTATGGTCACATCGTAGACCTTCCAGCCCCCCTCTTGATGCACGAACATATAATCGATCGGAATATTAGATCCGCCGTTATTCTCGATCACCTCGGTCCGGACCTCGGCATGACGACTCTGCGGGTTCTCGCGATACGGGAGATAAGCGATGCGCTGACCCGAATAACTCAAGAGCGCGGTGGCATACGTCCGTACGAGCAAAGCGCGAAACTGGGTCGTGAACGCCTCGCGCTCTGCTGCGCTCGCGGTGCGCCAATAACGCGCCAAGACCCACCGCGACATCCGCTTGAAATCAAAATAAGGGACGATATTTTGGTCGACCATGGCATAGAGCGCCTGCTTGTCGCGCTTATACTTACCGCGATTCACTTCTATCAAGTGCAGAATCTGGGTGGTCTTTTTATGGACGAGGACATTCGGCGGAGTCCCCTTCGCCATAACGGCCATCGCACTCATGGGCACAAACAACGTCCACAATGTAAGCCACATCGCGTACAGCCTCAGTCCTCTCATGCCCCTCTCCTTAAAAATACGCCTCAACTGTGGCCCGCCTTTCTATAGAGCAGCTGGCTTATGATCTGCTCCAATATGATCGCCGATTGGGTAATGCGAATTTTACCACCGTTCTTCAAATCGTGTTCGCTGCCCCCGGGGCTCAAGCTCACATATTGCTCACCCAAGAGGCCGGCTGTGACGATAGAAGCGCTGGAATCGCGCGGAAACTTATACCGCTTGGAGATATCCAGGGTCACGATGGCGCGGTAGCTGATCGGATCTACGGCGATACGCGCCACCTGGCCTACGCGCACGCCCGCCACCGTGACCGGCGCCTTGGGCTTTAGGCTGCCGATGTTGTTGAAATCGGCGGTCACGGAATAGCTCGCGCCATCATTCAACACATGAATATTACCCACCTTCAAGGCCAGCATCGCAAGCGCTAAAAGGCCGGCCACCACAAACAGGCCCACACCAAACTCCATACCCTTCATCTGCATCCTAAAGCCCTCGCAGCATGAACGCTGTCATAATGAAATCGAGACCGAGAATCGCAAGCGACGAACTCACCACGGTGCGCGTCGTCGCGCGACTTACACCCTCCGAGGTCGGATGCGCGTCGTAACCCTCGAATACGGCAATCCAGCTTACGACAAAACCAAACACGACGCTCTTGATAAGCCCGCCCAAAATATCATTCGTCACGCTCACGCCGCTTTGCATCTGCGACCAAAACACGCCGCCATCCAAACCCAGATCGCCCACGGCCACTACATAGGCCCCCAGGATGCCGATGGCACTAAAAATCATAGCGAGCAAGGGCACGGCCATCCATCCCGCCCAAAACCGCGGCGCCACCACGCGCGTCAAGGGATCGACCGCCATCATCTCCATACCGGCCAGTTGTTCGGTGGCCTTCATGAGCCCGATTTCGGCGGTCAGCGCAGAGCCCGCCCGACCGGCAAAGAGTAAGGCCGCCAAGACCGGCCCTAACTCCCGCGTCAAGGATAGGGCGACCAGGAGCCCTAGCGAGGACTGCGCGTCATACCGGACCAAGGTATTGTAGCCCTGCAAGGCCAAGATCATGCCGACAAAGGCGCCAGAGACGAGAATGATGACGAACGTGAGCACGCCGGTCATGTAAAGCTGCTGAATGATGAGCCGAAAGCGCGTCAAGGAGACGCCCAGGCTAGGCGCTAGGCGGCCCAAAAAGAGCGCGGCGCGCCCCAATCGTCCAACGCCCGCAATCACCCGGCGCCCCAGTTCGCTTAGAGAGTTCACCACTATTCTTATCATCACCGCAGCGCCTCTCCTTGTTGTAAATCGCTGATATATTCCGCCGCAGGGTAATGAAAAGCGACCGGTCCGTCCGGTAAGCCTGCCATAAACTGGCGGACCTCGGGCGACTCCGTCTTCTGAATATCCTGAGGCGTGCCTTCGGCGACCACCCGCCCGTTCCCCAAGAGATAGATATAATCGGCGATCGTGCAGGCCTCCGCGACATCGTGCGTGACGATAATAGACGTCATGGAGAGCGCGTCGTTCAGTTCTCGGATCAGCTTCACGATGACCCCCATCGAGATCGGGTCTAAGCCGGTAAAGGGCTCGTCGTACATAACCATCATGGGGTCTAGGGCGATGGCCCGGGCCAACGCCACGCGCCGCGCCATGCCCCCGGAAAGCTCCGCCGGATAGAGATCACGCGCGCCGCGTAGACCGACCAATTCAAGCTTCATCAAGACCAAGTGGCGGATCAGGGCGTCGGAGAGGCGGGTGTGCTCGCGCATCGGAAACGCCACGTTCTCGTAGACGCTCAAATCCGTTAAGAGGGCGTTCGATTGAAACATCATCCCCATCCGCTGACGCAGCGCAAAAAGCGCCTTGCGCGGCAAATCGCTCACACGCAGGCCCGCTACCTCGACCGTTCCCTGCGCGGGACGCAACCGCCCGCCTATGAGGCCAAGGAGCGTGCTCTTGCCAGCCCCGCTGCCGCCCATGATGGCGGTAATGCTGCCCCGCGCAACGGTGAGATTTAAGTCACGAAAAATCGTGCGCGTGCCACGACTAAAGGACACTCCGCGCATGACGATCAAGGGATCAGTACTCTTATCGGAGTCCACGGCCCATCCTTAAGCTCTCGTTATGGTCGATCGGTAAGAACAGCCTCTCTGAAGATCTAGGTGATGGGAACATCCCTTTCAAGAGAGACCGCCCAAACCCCGCGCTACCGCTAAAGACCCAAAGGATGCCATAGCTCGCCGCGAAAATCACAGATTACCCAACGCCAAGACCTGCGACCCCTCGCGGGCTCTTGTGTCCTACGTAGGCAAAACCGCCAACCCTCTCCTATAATAGGACCGCCCCATCCACACGAGGTATTGTCGTGAATCGTCATCTCTCTGCAGGGCTTCTCGTCTGTCTATCCCTGTGCGCCCCGCGTGCCTTTGCGCAAGACGCCTTAATCCTCTCCGTGGGCGCCATGAACTTGGCCCATGACCATCAGGCCATCGCCGGCAGTCAAGACGTCTTGAATGCCGCAGGCCATGGCGCCTACGCCGTGGCGTGGGAACAGCGGCACTATAACGGTATCGCCTACGGGGCCGAATACCTCACCTTCGATAACACCGTAGGAAACTTAACGCAGCAAGGGCGCGTCAGCTCCCGGCTTTTGCTGCTCACCTTAAAAAAGTATCACCGTCCCTGGGCCCATGTGTATCCGTATGTGGGCGCCGGGGCGGGTCTGGCCGACACCTCGATCAGCGCCGTGAACGGACATACCGGAGTAGGCCCCGCATTCGAGATCGACGGCGGCGTCGAGTTCGAATGGGCCCATAGTCTCGGCTTCTACACCGAACTGCGCGGCCTCTATGTCCCCAGTGGCACGATCTACGGGACCCGCGTCAACGTATCCGGGATCGGCCTCTACGCGGGCTTAAGCCTCCTTTTTTAACGAACCTTCCATCAAACCCGCGATCATGGCGGCCTCTTCCATGCCCGTGATCGCGCGCTCAGGGCTCGTGAAAAAGAGCGCGGAGCCTTTGGGGGCGCGGGCCTCCCGCAGTGCGGACAGGGCCCTCCCCAGCAACGGGCGATCCCAAGACCCCAACAGGCTCACCGCAAAGGGGCCTTGGGCCGGCCTGCCCGCCGCCGGACGCCCGCAGACGCCTATCCCCATGTGCGCCAAGTCCTGCGCGAGCGACGCGGAAATCTGACGCATATCCACCGAAACCGGCAGGATAGAAGAAAGCGCGCGCAACGACTCTTCATGGGCCGAAGTCCTGCGCGTAAGCCGCACGAGGGCGCCTTTGATCAAAGACGGGAACGTAAACGACGCGGCCGCCAAAGACGCGAGCGCGGACTCGGGGACCTCCAGCACGACCTGAAAATCGGGCGGGGCCTCCTCCTCCCATAAGGCCACACGCCCGGGATCTAGGCCCTGTCTCGATAAAGGCACAAGGACCGCGTCACAGCGGTGACTATAGAAGATGAACCGCCATTCGCGCGGCAAGTCGTGTGGGTAAAACGTCCCCTCCCAGCTTCTATGCCCATAGCCGCGGGCGCCTATGAGGGGGCGCGAAGAGACGAGAGATTTCATGCGCGCATCATAAGGGCACGAGGCCTCATACGCCATGCCTTTATCTTCTTTGTGAGGACTCGTTGGAAAAGCCTAGCGCAGCCCGCCCGCTTAAAGCGCAGATCGCGCCCCATCCCCGCAGAGTCCGGTCGTCTCCCCAAAAGGCCCCGATCCGATCCCACGGCCGTTTACGCCAAAGCGCGCGCCACCTCTCCAAAAGGGGCCGATCCTCTCACTTAACGACGAACCCGCCCGCTTTCAAGGAAGCCCGCCCAAACGCGTAGCTTAAGGTAGCGCATGGCAAAACATAAGCAGACGCCGCATACATAAAACGCACACCGAGCTGTGCCTTAGAGAGAGGTTTAGAAATACGCGACATAGGCGCAGAAGTTTTTATTATATTTTTATAATTATTAAGATTTCAAAATAGGCCTTACGTCCGATATATGGCCGAGTCCGCACGCGCGATACTGCCCAGCACGGTCATTCGTCCCCACGTCATGGAAGGCACATCATGGTAAAACATCGCGTCATCGCAGCCCTCATCGCCGGCATTATCCTAACCGGATGCCAAGGCTCGGGCGGCTCCATCCCATCGAATACATCAAACTCAAGCTCCGGGCCGAACGCCAACGGAAACCCACAGCCTTCATCCACCCAAGCACCGGGTTCTTCTTTTGGGCCATCCACGTCTACGCGTACCACCTTGGTCATGGTCCCCGAAGGCACCCATAGCCTTGGCATCTACCTGCGCAATCCGTGGACCGGGGCCTTGGTCGATCGAGGCTATGTCCCGACCGGGCAGACCCCGTCTGCGGTCGCTGAAAGCGGCGGCCAAAC
>Ga0307375_10002141_pt1 | contig 20636 bp, 19 predicted proteins | sample TR1MG_FD_202531 | JGI IMG/M metagenome (GOLD analysis project Ga0307375, IMG submission 202531) | Soil microbial communities from Risofladan, Vaasa, Finland - TR-1 | ecosystem: Environmental > Terrestrial > Soil > Coastal area > Acid sulfate soil | place: Finland: Risofladan, Vaasa | collected...
GGCCGGGCAGCTGGCGCTCACCTACCTGCCTGCCATGGCTCACCTGTTCCAGACCGCCCCGATCACCGCGGGCGCGTGGCTGCGGATCATCGGGCTAGCGCTGGCCGCCTCCCTGGTCGTGGCCGCCGACAAACGGCTCACCCGCTGGGCCCACGCAGCCCGAGGGTGATCGACCGGGCTGGCGGGTAAGTGGCTGGCGGGGAAGGTTCTCCGCCGCGACTTCGTCCGGGTGCTGGAGGCCAACGGCATCCCCCGCCGCTCGGTCGTCTCCGTCACGTCCTGCGCAACGCCGCGATTCCCGTGGTCACGGTCATCGGGATCACGTTCGTCGGCCTGCTCGGCGCCAGCGTGCTGGTCGAGTCGGTCTTCGCCCTTCCCGGTCTGGGTTCCGGGCTGACCACCGCGGCATCGCAGGCCGCACAGTCACCCGTACGCCGCCTCGGAGCATGAGGTTCGGCTGCAAAGGCGACTGTCGACACTGCCAACCCCGGGATGGGCTTTGATTGACAGCGAATGCGCCATCGCCCTAGGCTCAGGCCCAATCAAACTGGCGACTGTCGACAGATGCCAGCGAGGCCAGGCCCGAGATGGGAGGCAAGGGATGGCGATGGCGGACACAGCGGTCAACCCCCATCCAGCAGATTCCGCCGGGACGGAAGCCCCGAATGGGTCGCCGTATCTTCAGGTGAAGGCACTTCAGCTCGGCTACCGAAGCAGGAAGACGGGCGAGTTCATCTTCGCCTGCGCTGATCTTGACTTCACGGCTCACCGAGGCGAGTTCGTGGTCATCGTGGGCCCCAGCGGGTGCGGCAAGACCACGTTCCTGGAGGCCCTGGCCGGGCTGGTCCCAGTCGCAGCGGGTGAGATCAGCCTGGGCGGTAAGAAGGTCGCCGGACCCGGCCAGGACCGGTCGCTCGTCTTCCAGAACGCGTCGCTGTTTCCGTGGCGGACCGTCCGGGACAACGTCCTGTTCGCGCTGCAGGCGCAGCGTCAGCTCAGCGCCGAGTCGGCGCGCCAGGCCGACGCTCTCATCGAACTGGTGGGACTGGGCCATGTCTCCGGTCGCCATCCGCACGAACTGTCGGGCGGGATGAAGCAGCGGGTCAACCTGGCCCGGGCTCTGGTCACGCGGCCGGAACTGCTGCTGCTCGACGAGCCGTTTGGTGCCCTCGACGCCCTGACCCGCGCGGCCATGCAGCACGAACTGGTCCGCGTCTGGCAGTCGGCCGGCCTCGGGCCGGCCAAGACGGCCGTCTTCGTCACCCATGACGTGGACGAAGCCGTCTACCTGGCCGACCGGGTCATCGTGTTCTCGGCCGGACCGGGCCGGGTGGCGGCTGACCTGAAAATCAGCCTGCCGCGTCCCCGCCGGGCTGAGGGCAGGCGAACGCCCGAGTTCGCCCGTTACGTGGACACGGTCCTCGCCGAACTGCTCGGAAAATCTTCGGAAGTAACACCGGCCGGGGCCGCAGCGCCCGAACAGCGGGAAACCGAGCAGGCGGAGGCGGGCGAATGAGCGCCATGTCGGTGGGTCGCCCTGGCCAGGCCGGCGGCAGCGGGCCGCTGGTCGCGCCCGCCCGCCAGGAGAACGCGCTCCTGTGGTGGGCCAGGGAGCACTCCAAGCTCGTCTACGGCAGCGCCGGCATCATCGTGATACTGGCCGCCTGGCAGATAACGGCCGTGACCGGGCTGGTCAACGTGAGCATCTCCAGCGACCCCTGGCTCATCGCCAAGACCGAGGGGCACCTGTTCGCCAGCGGCCAGATCTGGTCCCCGATCGGCGCCACCGCCACGGAGGTCGGCCTGGGCCTGGGGATCAGCCTCGTGATCGGCATCCCGCTCGGACTGGTGCTGGGCAGGATGACGGCGCTGTACGACATGGCCGAGCCCATCATCAACATCCTGAACTCGGTCCCCTACGTGCTGTTCCTCCCCGTGATCATCTTCTGGTTCGGGATCGGCGCGCAGTCCCGCGTGCTGCTGGTGATCTGGGGCGCGGTCATGCCGCTGCTGATCAACACCAGCGCCGGGGTGCGGAACCTGAACCGTGACTACCTCCGGGTGGCCCGGGTCTTCACCGCCCGCCGTCTGCTCTTCTACCGGTCCGTGCTGTTCCCGGCCACCCTGCCCTACATTCTCACCGGCATCCGGCTGGCTATCGGCCGTGCCCTGGTGGGCGCCATCGTCGCCGAGTTCTTCCTGTCCAGCCACGGCCTCGGGTACTTCGTGCAGCAGTCCACCACCAACTTCGACATGAACAGCGCCATGTCCGGCATCGTCATCGTGGCGGTGGCCGCCATCGTGCTCACCCGGCTGGTCGGCGTGGCCGAGCGCCGGTATACCCACTGGGCCCAAGGGTGAGCACGCCGCGCGGGAAGGAGTCACGTGTCGATCTTTGATCTGCGCGAGTGGATGACGGCCGCCGAGCGGACCGGTGACCTGAGGCATGTGCTCGGCGCCGACGCCGCCCTGGAGATCGGCGCCGCCAGCCAGCTGAACTACCGGCGCACGCGCCCGCAGGCGCTGCTGTTCGACCGGATCACCGGTTACCAGCCCGGCCAGCGGGTGCTGACCTCCAGCCTGGCGAGCCCGGCCCTGATGGGAATGTCGCTGGGGCTCGGGAACGGGCTGGACGACCGAGGGCTCGTCGAGGCGCTGCGCGGCAGGCCGACCGCCTGGGCGGAGGGCGCGGCGCGCTTTCCGGCGACCGAGGTGGACGGTGGTCCGATCTTCGAGAACATGCTGGTCAAGGACGACATCAACTTCCTGCGCTTTCCCAGCCCGCTGTGGCACGAGCAAGATGGCGGCCCTTACATCGGGACCGGCTGCGCGGTTGTCACCATCGACCCGGAGACCGGCGTGCTGAACATGGGCGCCTACCGAATCCAGGTGCAGGATAAGGGGGCGTCGGTCAGCATCAACATCGAGTCAGGCAAGCATGGCGCCCAGCACATCCGCCGCTGGTTCGCCCGGGAGGGCCGGGCGCCGGTGGCCGTCTCCCTCGGGCATCATCCGGTCTTCCTGGTGGTGGCCGGGACGGAGGTGCCGCTCGGGGTTTCCGAGATGGATTACGCGGGGGCCATCCTAGGCGAGCCGGTTCCCTTCGTGCGGTGCCCGGACACCGGCCTGCCGATCCCCGCCGAAAGCGAGCTGGCGTTCGAGGGCTGGCTCTATCCCGACCGGACGCGTCCCGAGGGGCCGTTCGGCGAATGGACCGGCTATTACTCGGGCGGGGTCGCGCCGGTGCTCACCGCGGACGTCACCGGCCTGTTCTATCGGGACGACCCGGTCAACCTGGGCGCGCCGCCCGGCAAGCCGCCGCATGACTACTCCTATATGCGGTCGGTCATGAAGTCGGCCATGGCCACCGACGCGCTGACCGCCGCGGGCCTGGGCGGCGTGGCCGGCGTGTGGTGCCACGAGGCCGGCGGCGGCCGGTCGATCATCGTCGTCGCCATCGAGCAGCGGTACGCGGGGCACAGCCGCCAGGCCGGTTACCTGGCTGCCCAGCATCCGGTGACCGCCTACATGAACCGGCTGGTCATTACCGTCGACGCGGACGTGAACCCGCGCGACCTGGAAGAGGTCATGTGGGCGGTGTCGACCCGGTGCGACCCGCAGCGCGACATCGACATCATGCGCTACTGCTGGGGCAGCCGTGTCGACCCGCTCGGCCTGCCGGGTGAGCCGACTTACAACAGCCGTGCCCTCATCGACGGATGCCGGCCGTTCGAGCGCCTGGCCGACTTCCCGACCGTGGCGGAGTGCAGCGCGGACATGCTGGACCAGGCGGCCGCGCGCTGGCCGGAACTGACCCGGTGACGGCCAGCGGCGGTGGCCAGGTGCCGCCGGCAAGCTACTTCACGGTCTCCCCGGATGAAGGGCCGAGCCGGGCAGCCGGAGCGGCGGCATCCCGGCCACCGGCGGGGGTGCCGCTCAAGCCGGAGTCCGCCATCAGCAACCGGCGGGCGCTGATGCTGATGAGCATCCGGGACGCCGGGGAACGGGCGCCGCTGGCGCAGGAAATCTTCGACGAGATCGCGATCGCCATCGTCGAGGGCCGGCTACTGCCGGGCGACAACCTCAACTCGGTGGAGCTGGCCCAGCGATTCGGCACCAGCCGCACGCCGGTCCGTGAGGCGCTGGCCGAGCTGGAACGCCAGGGCGCCATCGTCGTGCCGCCCCGGCGCCAGCCCTACGTCGCCAGCGTCAGCCTCAAGCAGATCAAGGACATCTACGATCTGCGGGCCAGCCTGTTCACCCTGGTCGCCGAGCTGATCGTGGACAACTGCCCGCACGAGAAGCTGGCCGAGTTGTGGGACTGGCAGGCAGCGCTCGAGGACGACGTGGCCCGTGAGTCCGTCGACGACTATTTCTGGCACAACGTCGGCTTCCGCCTCGTCGAGATGCGACTGTCTGGCAACGAGGACCTGCAGCGCATTCTGGGCGCGCTCGGGATGCGGACGCTGCAGTTCCGTCACCTGAGCCTGTCGCTGCCCGGCCGGATCCAGCGCTCTGTCGAGGATCACCGGCGACTGCTGCTGGCCTACGAGGAGGGCGACAAGGCGACCGCGACGGGCATCACCCGGACCCTGATCATGTCGGGGTACCGGGCCATCGAGCGGTCTGGCCTGATCGACCCGCGTTCCGGCGGGCCAGCCCGCGCATCGGAGGACTCGGCATGAGCGCCGGCCCGCCCGGTCCCGGCGCCATCGACGTGCATGCCCATCTCGTCCCGCCCGGCCTGCTCGACTCGGTCCGCGCCGGAGCGGCGCCTGCCGTCACGATCGCCGATACCGGCGGCGGCCCGGTCCTGCGGGCCGGTGCGGATCGCCTCGGGCCGCTCCGGCCGGCCATGACCGATCCGCGCGCCCGGCTCCGCTGGATGGCCGGGCATTCCATCGCACAGCAGTGGATATCGCCGTGGCTGGACTTGTTCACCTGGCACCAGTTCGCCCCCGCCGAGGCGCGGGGATGGGCGGCCCTGGTCGACCGAAGCCTGGCCGCCCTCGCCGACAGCAGCGAGGGCCGGCTGCTGCCCGTCCCCCATATCGACCTGGCTGCCGCGGCGGAGGGCGCACCCGACGGAGACAGTCTGGCGGGGGCGGTCGCGCACGCCCAGGCGATGGGGGCCCCGGCGGTGCTCGTGAACACTCATCCCGCCGAGGGCCGCTCGCTGGCGGATCCATCGCTGGAGCCGGCCTGGGCCACCATCTCCGCACTGGGCATGCCCGTGCTGCTGCACCCTCCGGTGAACGGGCCGTCCTGTGCCTTTACGCCGCCAGTCCTGCAGAATGTGGCCGGCCGGCTCACCGACACCAGCGCCGCGGTCACGGAGCTGATCGTGAGCGGGCTGCTGGAGCGGCTCCCCGCCCTGAAGCTCATCGTCGTGCACGGCGGCGGATTTCTGCCTTATCAGTCATTCCGCCTCGATGGGCTGGTCCGGGCCGGGCTGCTCGACGGCACGGGCGCGACGCGGGCGCCATCGGCCGTGATCGCGCGGCTCCTGTTCGACACGGTCGGCCTCGACGCGGCGAGTATTGAGTTCCTGGTCCGCCGGGTCGGCGGGGAGCACGTGCTGCTCGGCAGCGACGCCCCGTTCCCGATCGGCGACCCCGACCCGGTAGGCACCATCCTGGCTACCTGCCTGCCGGACGATGTCCGGCAGCAGATCTGCCGCGGTAACGCTCAGGCCCTGGGCGGGCCGCCGGCCAGGGCAGGCCGCGATACGAGCCCGGCGGCCGCCATCCACGACAGGAGGTGATCGGAGATGGATCAGCATGACCTGCCGACCAGCTGGGGACGGCTGTCGTACCGCCGCGCAGGCAGCGGCGCGCCCCTGCTGCTGCTGCACTCGCTGGCCTTGTCGGAGCGCATGTGGGAGCCGGTGATCGGCGACTTCACCGCGGCGCACGATGTCATCGCCGCGGATTTCCGCGGCCACGGCGGTAGCCAGTGGGACGGCAGCCCGTTCACCGTCGAGGACCTCGCCGCTGACTTGCGAGATCTGCTGGATTCCCTGGATATCCGGCGGTGCCACGTCCTGGGCGTCTCGATGGGCGGCTCGGTCGCGGCCGTGTTCGCTGCCGCGTACCCCGACCGGGTAGACCGGCTGGTGCTGGCCGACACCACCGCCTGGTACGGCCCCGACGCCCGCTCGTCCTGGGCGGCCCGGGCTCGCGCGGCGGCCGCGACGCCGCGCGAGCCGCAGGTGCCGTTCCAGGTCGATCGCTGGTTCAGCGAGGGTTTCCGCCGCACTGATCCCGTCGCCGTGTCCCAGGTGGTCCGTATCTTCCTGCGCACCGCGCCGCGCGCGCACGCTGCCGCGTGCCTGGCCCTCGGCGCTCTCGATGCCCGGGATCGACTCGGCGCCATCAGGGCCGCCGCCCTAGTCGTGACCGGCGCGGAGGACTACGCCACCACTCCGGCCATGGGCCAGGCGCTCGGGGATGGCATCGCCGGGGCATCCTTCCAGGTCTGGCCGGCCCTGCGGCATTTCGCGATCCTGGAGAGCGGCCGCCTGCGCCACCGGATCCTGGCCCATCTCAACGGTGATGCCGTCACCGGGGACGCCGCGGGCGAGCAGCAGCGGGCCGGCGCGCAGTGAAGCCGTCGCCGCTGACCTACCACCGGCCGGAGTCGCTGGCCGAGGCGATGGCGCTGCTGTCCGAGTACGGGGACGAGGCCAAGGTCATCGCGGGCGGGCAGAGCCTGATGCCGATGCTCGCCTTCCGGCTGATCGCGCCCCGGCACCTGGTCGATATCGGCCGGGTGACTGAGCTAGCCGGCTACCGCCTGGACGATCGCGAGCTGTCCGTCCGCGCCAGAGTCAGCCAGCGGGACCTGGAGCGCGCACCCGACGTGGGCTTTGCCTTCCCGGTGCTGCACGAGGCGATCGCCAACGTCGCGCACGTCCAGATCCGCAACCGGGGCACGGTGTGCGGCAGCCTGGCCCACGCCGATCCCGCGGCCGAGATGCCCGCCACCATGGTGGCCCTGGACGCGACCATGGTGGCGCGGAGCGCGGCCGGGCGCCGGATGATCCCCGCCGCGGAGTTCTTCCAGTTTCACCTCACCAGCGCCCTGGAGCCGGACGAGATCTTGACCGAGGTCCGGATCCCGCGTCAGCCGGCCGTCGGGGCGTTCCTGGAGATCAGCCGGCGTAAGGGCGACTTCGCCCTGGTCGGCGCGGCCGTGGTGGCGCAGTTCGAGGACGACCGGGTGAGCAGCTGCCGGATCGTCTGCTCCGGGGTAGGTCCGGTCCCGTTCCGGGCCTACGCGGCCGAGCGCGTGGTCCTGGGCACGACCCTGCAGGACGAGGCGGTCATGGATGCCCGGCGGTGGGCCGGTGATGGCATGGACGTTGCGGACGACTTCCATGCCAGCGCCGATTATCGCCGTCAGGTGGCCGGCGTCCTGGTGTGGCGCTGCCTGCTGAAGATCCGGAAGGAGCGAGGAGCGGTTCATGGCTGAGGAGATCCTGCCTGGCGACACGGTGGCTCATGGCACGGTGGCGGACGCTGACCAGCGTGAGTGGGTGACCCTCACCGTCAACGGCTCCCGGCAGAGTGGCTATGTGGACGCCCGGATGACCCTGGCCGACTTTCTGCGCCGGGATCTCGGGCTGACCGGCACCCGGCTCGGGTGCGAGCACGGGAGCTGCGGTGCGTGCACGGTGATCGTCGACCACGACAAGGCCGTGCGGTCCTGCCTGATGCTGGCGGTCCAGGCCCAGGGCCTGGCCGTCGAGACCGTGGAGTCGCTAGCCGCCGATGGCCAGCTCAGCCCGCTGCAATCGGCGTTCCGCGAGTTCCATGCCGTGCAATGCGGGTTCTGCACCAGCGGTTTCCTCATGTCGCTGACGGCCCGGCTGCGCGAGGGTCCGATCCTCACGCGGGAACAGGCCCGGGAGGCGCTCAGCGGCAACATCTGCCGCTGTACCGGCTACGCGGGGATGGTGGAGGCCGTCGTGTCGGTCAGCCGCGCGGCGGAGGGCGCCGCATGACGTCGCCGGACCTCGCCCGCGCCAGCGAGCGCCTGGTCGGCACGAGGATGCGTCGCCGCGAGGACGAGCGGCTCCTGACCGGCCGCGCCCAGTTCCTCGACGATCTGGATTTCGCTGGCTATTACGAGGCGGCCGTGCTGCGCAGCCCGCACGCCGCGGCCCGGATCCGGGGCATCGACACGACGGCGGCCAGCGCGGCCAGCGGCGTCGTGGCGGTGTACACGGCCCAGGACCTGGGTCCCATCCTGCACGACCTGCCGCCCAAGGTCACCCATCCCAACCTGAACCGGCAGACCCGGCTGCCCATCGCCACCGATCGCGTCCGGTATGTAGGTGAGCCGGTAGCCGTCGTGATCGCCGACACGCGTTATCTCGCAGAGGACGCGGCGGAGCTGATCGACGTCGACTACGAGCCGCTGCCGGCCGTCGCCTCCACCGGGCAGGCCCTCGCGGCGGGCGCGGCCCTGGTCCACGAGGGATCCGAGAGCAACGTGGCGGTGCACATCGTGCAGCAGGCCGGTGACCCGGACACGGCGCTGCTGGCCGCCCCGCACGTAGTCACCGAGACGTTCGTGGTCACCCGCGGCGGCGGCCACTCGATGGAGGGCCGGGCTATCGCCGCCCGCTTCGAGCCCGCCACCGGCCAGCTCACCGTCTGGGACGCCACCCAGACGCCGCACTACGTGCGCCAGATGCTCGCGGTCCTGTACGGGATGACCGAGGACGAGATCCGCCTGATTGCGCCGGCCGATATCGGCGGCGGTTTCGGGCCCAAGGCGCAGTTCTACGGTGAGGAGGCGATCATCCCCTGGATCGCCATGCAGCTGGGGGCGCCGGTCAAGTGGATCGAGGACCGCTGGGAGAACTTCGTCAGCGCCACCATGGAGCGAGCCCAGACGCACCGCGTGCAGGTCGGGTTCGATGACGAGGGGCATTTGCTGGTCCTCAAGGACGTGTTCGAGCACGATCAGGGCGCGTACTGCGTCGGCCTGCAGGTTCCGACGATCACCATGTCGACGCTGCCGGGTCCGTACCGGATCCCCCACATCCACAGCGAGCTGATCGCCTGCTACACGAATATGGTGCCGACCTCGTCGCTGCGCGGGGCCGGGCGGCCCCAGGCGGTGGTGGCCATGGAGCGGATGATGGACCGGGTCGCCGAGCGGCTTGGCCTGGAGCCCGATGAGGTCCGCCGCCGCAACCTGATCCAGCCCGGCGACTTCCCGTATGCCGTCGGGCTGCTGTTTCGCGACGGCAGCCCGCTCACCTACGACAGCGGGGACTACCCGGCGCTGCTGGACGAGGCGGCCCGGCGCATCGACATCGCGGAGTTCCGCGTCGAGCAAGCCCGCGCGCGCACGGAAGGCCGGCTCCTCGGCCTGGGGTTCGGGATGTTCGTGGAGGGCTCCGGACTCGGGCCCTATGAGGGCGCCAGGGTCCGGCTGACCAATGGCGGTCGCATCCTGGTCCTGCTGGCCGCTTCCCCGCAGGGCCAGGGATACGAGACGGTATACGCGCAACTCGCCGCGGACGCCATCGGGGTGAGCATCGACCTGATCGAGGTGCGGCACGGCGACACCGCGCTGGTCCCGTTCGGGCAGGGCACGTTCGCGTCGAGGGTGACGGCCACCGCCGGCCCCGCGGTGTGGGACGCCTGCCGTCAGCTACGTGGCGACCTGGCCGCCGCCGGCGCCAGCATGCTGGGCGTGCCCCTGGACGAGGTCGAGGTCACCGGGCCGGGGGTGCGGGTGAGCTGGGCGCCGCGGCGGGCGCTGACCCTGCGGGAGATCGCGGCCGTCACCAACGTCGGCCGTCATGGCATGTCGCTGCCCGATGACCTGCCCGTGGCGATCGAGCGGACCGCGTACTTCAAGCCGCGGCGCGCGGTCTACTCCAGCGGCATCCATGCCGTGATCGTCGAGGTCGACGCGGAGACGGGCAAGGTCGCGGTGGTCCGCAGCGTGCTGGGCCACGACTGCGGCACCATGCTGAACCCGCTGCTGGTCGAAGGCCAGATGCTGGGCGGGTATGCGCATGGCATCGGGAACGCGTTGTACGAGGAGGCGGTCTACGGCCCGGACGGACAGCCGCAGGCGGCCAGTTACCTGGACTACGCGCTGCCCACGGCCCTGGAGGTCGACCGGCCGGAGCTGTTCCACGTCGAGTCGCCCAGCCCGCTCAATCCGCTGGGGGTGAAGGGCGCGGGCGAGGGCGGCCTGATCCCGGTGCCGGCGGCGATCGCCAATGCCGTCGAGGACGCCCTGCGGCCGTTCGGTGCCCGGATCACCCAGCTGCCCGTCACGCCCAGCCGGGTGATCGGTGCGCTGCGCGGACAGGATGGCGCGTGACCGGGCCGGATGCCCGGCGGCGGCCCTGGGTGGTCGGGGTCTCGGGCGCCAGCGGCACGCCCTACGCGGCGGCGGTGCTGCGCGGCCTGCTCGACGCCGGAGAGCAGGTCGACCTGATCATCAGCCGGGCCGCGCGGCTCACGCTGCTGGACGAGACCGGGATCGTGTTCCGCTCCGCGCACTGGCGCGAGGACGTGTCAGCCTGGATCGGCCGAGACGTGACCGCGATGGAACACTGGTCGCCCGGTGACTTCACGGCCGGGCCGTCCAGCGGCTCCTACCGGACCCGGGGGATGGTGGTGGTGCCCGCCACCACGGCCGCGGTCGCGGGCATCGCCACGGGGATGTCCAAGGACCTGCTGCAGCGCGCCGCCGACGTCAGCCTGAAGGAACGCCGACCCCTCGTGCTCGTGGTCCGCGAGACGCCGTTGCGCCGCAGCACGCTGCTGCAGCTAGCTGACCTGGCCCAGGAAGGTGCCGTCGTGCTTCCCGCGAGCCCGGGCTTCTATTCCGGATCGGCGAGCGTGCAGCAGCTGGTCGACTTCATCGCGGGCAAGGTCCTGGACATCCTCGAAATCGAGCACGACCTTTTCGAGCGCTGGTCCGGCCAGCTGGCAGCCCGCGGCGACAAGGAGCGGCCCGAGTCCGGAGAACATCGGAGGTAATGCCCATGAAACTGACGCACGAGTTCACCGTGCCGGTGCCCGTCGAGCAGGCATGGGAGGTGCTCACCGACGTCGAGCGGATCGCGCCCTGCATGCCCGGCGCCGAGCTGACCGGGGTCAACGGTGACACCTACCACGGCCAGGTCAAGATCAAGGTGGGGCCCATCACCGTCCAGTACAAGGGCGCGGCGTCATTCGCCGAGAAGGATCCCGGCGCCCGGCGCGTCGTGCTGACCGCCTCGGGCACAGATGCCCGCGGTCAGGGCAACGCGACCGCGACCGTCACCGCGCAGATGACCCCGCGCGGCGATGACACCGCGGTCGCCATCACCACCGACCTGTCGGTCACCGGGAAGGTCGCGCAGTTCGGCCGCGGCGTCATGGCCGACGTGAGCGCCAAGCTCCTTGGCCAGTTCGTCAGCAACCTGGAGGCCGATGTCCTGTCCCCCGCCGCCGCCCAGACCGTCGCAAGCCCGGTCCCGCCCGGTGACGCGGCCGTGCCCAGCAGGGCGGCGGAGCCCGTCGACCTGCTGGCGGTGGCCGGGATGCCGGTGGCCAGGCGGCTGGTCCCCCTCATCGCCGCGCTTATCGTCCTGGCCGGCGTCCTGGCGTGGCGACGCCGACGGCACGCCAAGGAACGAGGCGATCCCGCCGTGGCGGCGACCCCCGGATCTGGCCCGTCGCAGTGGTCACGAGCACATCGGACAATTTACTGATCCTTCACACCGTTGACATGTGAAATATTACATGTCAGGCTGCTCGCGTGTCTGACGCAGCTCCTGAACTGGTCTCCGCCAAGGATTGGGCCACCGCCCGCATCCGCGCCATGATCTTCTCCGGCGAGTTCCAGCCCGAAGCCAAGCTCTCGATCGACAGCCTGGCCCGCAGGCTGGGGGTCAGCCGGACGCCGGTCCGCGACGCGTTCGGCCAGCTGGAGCGCGAGGGGCTGGTCCTCATCAGCTCCCGCGTCGGGGTATTTGTCCGCCGCCTGACCCCCTCCGAGGCGGCGGACATCTACCAGATCAAGGTGGCGGTCGAGCCGCTGATGGCGCGCTGGGCCGCGGAACGCGGCTCGGCCGCCGAGCGGGCCGCCTACCGCGAGTCGGTCGCCGGGCTGGCGGTGGCCGCAGACCTCGGTGATATACACCGGTATGTACAGCACCTGGAGCTATGCCGGGCGGACATGCTCCGGCTAGCGGGCAGCACGCCGCTGCACGACATCCTCGAGGTCATCGACGGCCGGGTCCGGCTGCTCAGGTTCCGCAACCTGAGCCAGCCCGGATCGCTGCGGATCTCCGCCGAGCAGCACGCCATCGTGGCAGGCGCGATCGACGCTGGCGACGGGGATCTGGCCTGCACCGCGATGCGCAGTCACATGCGGGACGCGGCCGCCCGGATGTTCCGCGTTCTCGATGCCGCGGGGACTGGCACCCCGTGAGCGTCGCCGGCGGGTCGCCCCTGGGCGCCCCGGTAGAGCCGGTGGAATCGGATCGGCTGCTGCGCGGGGCCGGGCATTTCGTCGCCGACCTGGTCACCGGGGGGACTCTGCACGCGGTCTTCGTGCGGAGCACCGTGCCGGCCGGCCGGCTCACCGGAATTGACTGCACCGCGGCCCGGTCCGCGCCTGGCGTCGTCGCGATCCTGACCGGCCGCGACCTTGCCGCCGACCTCGGCCCCATTCCGGCGTCGCCGCTGGGCCAGGACCGGTTCACCGAGCGAATGGCGCTGGTCGCCCGGCCGCGCCCGGTGCCGGTCCTGGCCACCGGCCAGGTCAGCTACGTCGGCCAGCCCGTGGCGGTCGTCGTCGCGGAAGATCGCTATCTCGCCGAGGATGCCGCCGGGCTGGTCGCGGTTTCCTACGAGAGCACCGATCCGGTCCTCGGGGCCGTCGCGGGGCTGGCGCCCGGCGCTCCCCTGGTCCACGCCGACTGCCCTGACAACGTCGCCGTCTCGCTGAGCTTTACCAAGGGGCGTGTCCCGGCCGGCGACGCCGACCTGATCGTGGTGCAGGGTCATTACCGGATTGGCCGCCAGTCGGGCTTGTCCATCGAATGCCGGGGCGCGGTGGCCCGTCCGGCCCGCGACGGGCAGGTGGAGGTGTGGAGCTCCACGCAGGCCCCGTTCGTGCTCCGGCAGGCTATCTGTGCCGCGACAGGATGGGACGCCGCCAATGTCCGGGTGCGCAGCCCAGACGTGGGCGGTGGCTTCGGCCCTAAGGTCGCCCCCGCCAGCGAGGACGTGGTGGCCGCCTACCTGGCCCGGCGGCTGCGGCGGGGCGTGGCCTGGATCGAGGACCGCTACGAGAATCTCATCGCGGCACCGCAGGCCAGGGACCAGGAACACCAGACTCGGCTGACCGTGACGCCGGACGGCCGGATCGTCTCGTGGCAGGACGACTTCCTGGTCGACGTCGGCGTCTGCAATCCGTGGATGGTCGGGGTCGTGGCCAACACCGCCCTGCACCTGCTGGGGCCGTACCGCATCCCGCATGTGGCGATCACGGGCACCGCCGTGTTCACCAACAAGGCACCGACCTCGCAATACCGCGGAGCGGGCCGTCCCGAGGCGGCGTTCGCGCTGGAACGCAGTCTCGACGACGCCGCCCGCCGGCTGGGCATCAGCGAATGGAAGATCCGGGAACAGAACATCCTGGGTCCCGAGGACCTGCCCTTCTCCCAGGACGTGCCTTACCGCGACGGCGTGGACATTGTCTACGACGGCGCGGATTACCGCCGCGTCCTGGACGACGCCCGCGCGCTGATCCCGGACGAGGAGATCGCGGCGCTCAGGGCCGGTGCCGGGGACCGGCGGATCGGCGTCGGCGTGGCGGCCTACATGGAGGCCACCGCACGCGGTCCGCGGGAGCCAGAGACAGCCAGGGTCACCCTGGAGCCCGACGGGCACCTGATCGTCAGGACCGGGACCGGTCCGTCCGGCCAGTCGCACGAGACAGTCTTCGCCCAGGTGGCGGCGGACGCCGCCAAGCGCTCCATCGAAGATATCCACGTCATCACCGGCGACACCGGGGAGGTGCCGCAGGGACTCGGCAGCTTTGCCAGCCGCAGCGCGGTGATCGCCGGGTCGGCGGTGCGCGACGCCACCCGCCAGGTCACGGCTCAGGCGGCGTCGGCCGCGGAGCAGGCGGCGCGGGCCGACCTGAAACTGAGCACCGGGCGGGCCCGGCACTACCGCGGCGGTTTCCGGGTGCCCGGCTACCCGGGCCTGGTCACCTGGGCGCGGCTGGCCGGCTGGTTCGCGCCGGGCGGCCCGCTGGCCGGCCAGCCCCGGCCGGAGGCGGTGGTCACGTTCGCGCCGCCTACGGTGACCTGGACCATGGGCGTGCACGTCGCCGTGGTCAGTCTCGATCCGGACACCGGCTCGGCGCAGGTGGTCCGCTACGGCGTGGCACACGAGACCGGCCCGTCGCTGAACCCGCGCGTCGTGGCGGGCCAGCTGCGGGGCGGTGCCGCGCAGGGCATCGGCGGGGCCCTGCTGGAAGAGGTTCGCTACGACGAGGCCGGCCAGCCGGTCTCCGCCACGCTGGCCGACTATCTGATTCCCGCGATTACCGACATCCCGGCCGTCCGGCTGACCCATTCCGAGGTGCCCAGCAAGCTCAATCCGCTCGGCATCCGGGGCGTCGGTGAGAGCGGCACGATCGGCGGCTACGCGGCGGTGGCCGCAGCCGTGGACGATGCGCTCGGGCCAGCCGCCGGACGCGTCGACCGGGTCCCGATGAAGCCGGAGTACCTGGTCTCCCTGCTCCCCGGCGACCAGCCATGAAACCGCCGCCGCTGCGCTGGGTCCGGCCCGCGTCGATCGCGGAATGCGTGGCTCAGCTCGCGGAACTCGGCGAGGACGCCAAGATCATCGCTGGCGGCCAGAGCCTGATGCCGCTGCTGGCGCTGCGGATGGCCGCGCCGTCGGTACTGATCGACCTCGACCGGCTGACGGAGCTGGATCACGTCACCCCCCGGGAGGGCCACGTGTACCTCGGCGCCCTCGTCCGCCACCGCCGGCTCACGGCCGACCCGGCGGTGGCCGCCGCCTGCGGGCTGTTGCCGTCCGCGGCGCGGCACATCGGCCATCCCGCCATCCGCAACCGGGGCACCCTCGGCGGCAGTCTCGCGCACGCCGATCCCGCCGCCGAGCTGCCGGCCCTGATGGTGGCGCTGCGGGCCGAGCTGATCTGCGTGTCCGCGACCGCGGGCCGGCGGAACCTGCCGGCGAGCGAGTTCTTCACCGGGCCCTATTCCACCGCCCTGGCGCAGGACGAGCTGCTGGCCGCGGTTCGGCTGCCGCTGCCGGGGCCGGGCACGCGGTACGGATTCTGCGAGGTGTCTGCCCGGCCGGGAGACTTTGCCCGGGCAGGCTGCGCCTGCGTGCTGGATCTCGACCCGGCCGGGGTGATCCAGGACGCTTCGACGGTCCTGTTCGCGGTGAGCGGCGCGCCGGTCGACGTATCGCGCGCGGCCGCCGGCCTGCGGGGGCTGCCCGCGGCCGAGGTCGACTGGCGGTCCGTCGCGGCGCAGCTGGCGGATACGGCGGAGCTGGCGGCGACCGCCGCCTATACCCGCCGCCTGGCCCGGACCGTCCTGCGGCGGGCGATGACGCAGGCAGCCAGCGGGGTGACTGCATGACCAGCCAGGCGCCGCGAAGCCAGCTCACGGTGAGCATCTTCGTCAACGGCACGCGGCGGACGGCGCAGGTCCCCGCGCGGCGGACGCTGGCGGACTACCTGCGCGACCAGCTGGGCTTGACCGGCACGCATCTCGGCTGTGAGCAGGGAGTCTGCGGAGCCTGCACCGTCCTGGTGGACGGAGCGCCGGTGCTGTCGTGCCTGATGCCGATCGGGCAGGCCGACGAGCGGCACGTGCGCACCGTCGAGTCACTGGCCGCGGCCGGCGAGCCGCTGGGCTCACTGCAGGCTGCCTTCGCCGAGCAGGATGCCTTGCAGTGCGGCTTCTGCACGCCCGGCTTCCTGATGGCCGCTAGCGCGCTGGTCGGCTACCCGGAGCTGAGCGAGGACGAGGTGCGGGAGGCCCTGTCCGGCAACCTGTGCCGCTGCACGGGATACGGCGGCATCGTGACCGCGGTCGCTGGTTACCTCCGGGACAGCCCGGTCGGCGAGCGGTCGCCGTCCTGGCCCCGCGGTCCGCGGTCCTGGAGCCCGTGGGAGACCTGGCCACCAGCCGGCACAGGCCCCGGCCCGGCCGAGCCGCCAGCCCTGGGCCGCGTTCCAGATCGCGTGGCGAGGCGACCGCGGCCAGGCGCGGTGCTCGCGGTCGCCGCCGCGGTCGCCGCCGCCGCTATCGCCGCCGGCGTTGCCGTCGCGGCGACGCGGGGACGGCGTGGCCGCGAGCGGAGCCATGGAACTGGACACCGACTCACAGACAGGTGGCATGCGTGAAGCCAGAGCCCGACGTGCAGATCCTGGCCGCGCACTGGACGGCCCGGTTCACGGAGAACGGCATTCCGTCCGACGATCTGAGCGCCACGGTCGCCCGGATCGGCCGCTGGGGGGACTGGTGCCGGGAGTGGGAGCGCAGCGCGGGGGAGAACGTTCGCCGTGCGGATGCGGCACAGGAGATCGGGGCCGCCTTGACGGCCGCCGAGCTTCGCCTGGTGGCCGCTCTGGAGTACCACTTCGGGAAGTTCCTGTTTGTCGATGATCAGGCCACGCTGGGCCGGGTCACTGCCCTGGCGGCCGATACCTATCGCCAGGCCAGCACCCAGCTGCCGTGGCCGGCCCAGCAGCTAGCCGTTCGCTTCGAGCGCCGTGAGCTGCCCGGCGTGCTCCGCCTCCCCGAGGGCGAGGCCGGGGCGGTGCCGGCCGTCATTGTCGTTCCCGGACTGGACGCCACGAAGGAGGAGATGCACCGCTTCAGCGAGGTCTTCCTGCGCCGCGGGATGGCTACCTTCACCTTTGACGGGCCGGGGCAGGGCGAGGTCGAGCAGGTCATGCCGCTGCGTCCCGACTGGGAAGCGGTGGCCGCCGCGGCCCTGGACACGCTGACCGGCCGGCCGGAGATCGCCGCCGACCGGATCGCTGCGGTCGGAGTCAGCCTCGGCGGCTATTTCGCCGCCCGGGCCGCGGCCGCCGAGCCGCGACTGCGCGCCGTAGCCTGCGTCGGCGGGTGCTTCAGCCTGGCGCGGAGCTGGCCCACCCTGTCCGCGCTGAGCAGAGCGGCGTTCACCGTGCGCAGCGGCGCTGCCAGCGATGACGAGGCCCGTCAGGTGGCCGGGTCGTTCAGCCTCGCGGGCCTTAGCCCGAAAGGCGGAGTACCGGTGCTGGTGGTCCACGGTCAGCAAGACCGCCTGTTCGAGCCGGCCCAGGCCCGAGCCATGGCCGACCACTTCGGAACATGGGCCGCGCTCCTCATGGAGGAGCGCGGCAACCACGTCCTGCACAACCTGGCGTACCGAGTACGCCCGGCCATCGCCGACTGGGTTGCCGCCCAGCTGGCGTGACGCAAGCCGATAGCCCAACCACCTACTGGAACAGCTTCGACCTGAAAGGACATGATCTCATGCGTCGCATCGTTGCGGCAGCCGCGGGCGTTCTGCTCGGCGGCAGCATCCTGGCCGCCTGCGGAAACAGCTCGCCCTCCTCGTCAGGAGGCAGCGCCGGCCTCACGACCGTGAAGGTCGGCTACACGGCGGTGGGCGCCGGATATGCCGACCTCTACGTCGGGACTCTGGATGGCATCTTCAAGAAAAATGGCCTGAACGTTCAGCTCGACAACCTGGATAACAGCTCGCTCCTGGTGCCTTCCCTGGTCAGTGGCTCGATCCAGATCGGAGTCGGCGTTGCCAACAACAGCGCCGCGGCGATCCTGAAGGGCCAGCAGCTGAAGTTCATTGCCCTGTCCGAGCCCGTCTACAACCTGCAGGTGTGGGGGAAAAAGGACATCGCATCGGTCCAGGACCTGGTCGGCAAGAAGGTCGCCGTGAGCGGTCCTGGCTCGGAGAGCTTCTTCGGGCTCCAGGCGCTGCTGGCCGAGCACGGCATCGCCGCGAGCAGGGTCACCGAGGTCGATGTCGTCAACCCCCAGGCCCAGGTGGCCGCGATGGAAAGCGGGTCCGTCGACGCGATTCTCACCCAGCCGCCGAACGGGAGCCAGACCGCCGCGCACGGCTTCCATCAGATCGCCTCGCTGGCCAACCTTCCCTTCGCGCTGGGCACCTACACGGTCACTTCCAGCTACATCTCGCAGAACAGCGGCGTGCTTAAGAAGTTCGCCAAGGCGGAAGTGGAGAACCTGGCGTTCCTCCGGTCCCACCCCGCCGCGACGATCGCGGCCATTGCGAAGGACAGCGGCGTATCCAGCCCCGCCCTGGCCAAGCAGGCGTACCAGTTCTTCCTCGGGGTCTGGGCGAAGGACCCCACGGTGGCGTCCGGCCCGATCCAGGCCGCGTTCTCGGCTGCCGCCAAGAAGGACGGCAGGCCGGCGCCCTCGGACGTCAGCAAGTACATCGACAACAGCTTCGTCACCGCCGCCAATGCGAGTAGCTGAGGCTGGCCCGCGGGCCACTCCCGGCGCCAAGGAGGATGACCAACGTGACAGTGCGAGATCACCAGGGCGCGGACCTGAGCCAGGACCAGGGACCCAGCCCCGTTGTGTTCGACCTGGCCGGGACGCCGCTGCTGTCCTCGGGGCGGACCGACGACATCGCCGCCGCGAGCGACAACCTCGTCGCCCGGGTGAAGGTCTATGCCAGCGGCGGCGAGAACACCACGCACGCACACCTGGAGGATGAGCACCTGTTCCTGATTCTGGCGGGCCGGGCGGTGTTCCATCTCGGCCGGGACGGATCCAGGGAGGTAGAGGTCGGCCCGAACGCGGGCGTGCTGCTGCCGGCCGGGTCGTTCTACCGTTTTGCCAGCGTCGGCCCGGACAACCTGGTGCTGCTGCGGGTCGGTCGTGGGCGCCGCGGCGCCGACGACCGGATCGGTGCTGACGGAGCGTCGTTGCCCGGTCATAGCAGCAAGAACAGGCACCAGCCCGGCGTGCCGATCCCCGGCGCGGTCTTCGGCGCCGGATGACAGCGGCCAGGCCGGCGCCGGGCTTGCCGACGGCGGCCGACGCGTCGGCGACCGCTGCCCCTCGGGTGGCGGTCGTCGGCGTGGGCGCGGTCGGATCGGTTTTCGCGGCGGCGCTGCAGGACGCCGGCGCGGCCGGAATGATCCTGTGCGCCAGGCCGGGCCACGCGCCGGTGACCGTCGAGAATCCGGACGGCCGCCGCACCGCCGTGACGGCGCCCATGATCACCGATCCCGCCGCGGCGGGCGGCGCGGCCGACTGGGTACTGCTGGCGGTCAAGGCCCATCAGACGCAGGGAGCCGCGGACTGGCTACGGGTGCTGGCCAGCCCGGCCAGCACCGTCCTCGTCCTGCAGAATGGCGTCGAGCACCGCGAGCGGGTGGCGCCGTTCGTGGCCGGCGCGACCGTGCTTCCGGCCGTCGTCTGGTGCCCGGCCGAATCCGTCGGCGCCGGCCAGGTCCGCCAGCGCGCGGCGGCCCGGCTGATCGTGGCGGTCGGGAATGCCGGGGAGCAGCTTCGCGGCCTGCTGGCGGGAAGTTCCGTCGAGGTCGAGCTGACCGACGATTTCATCACCGAGTCGTGGCGGAAGCTGACGGTCAACGCCATTTCCGGGCTGAGCGCACTGACCGGCAGAGGGGCCGACAGCTACCAAGACCCGGCCATCGCCGAACTCGCACGGCAACTCGCCGCCGAGTGCGTCGCGGTCGCGCGCGCCGAGGGCGCGCGATTGCCGGTCGACCTGCCCGAAAAGGTGGTGGCCAGGATGGCCCGGAAGCCACCCGGCGAGGGCTCATCGATCCTGGCTGACCGGCTGGCGGGCCGGCCCCTGGAGTGGGACGCCCGCAACGGCGTGATCCAGCGGCTAGGGGCACGACATGCAATCCCCACCCCGGTGACCGACATCATCGTGCCGCTCCTGGCCGCGACCGGCCCCGCAGCCGGGCCGTGATGGCCAGCGAGTCGTCGGGCGCCTGCCGGGCCTCGCGTTCGGCGGCCACGGCGTCGCGATAACGGGAGATCTCCCGGTCCGTGCTCGCCTGGTCCCAGCCGAGCTCGCCGGCCATCAGCGCCGCTACGTGCGGCGCGGCCGCGAGCCCGCCGTCGCGTACCTCGAAGGCAGTCCGGGTCCGCCGGGCCAGCACGTCGTCGAGATGAACGGCGCCCTCGTGCGTGCACGCGTAGACCACCTCCGCTCCCAGGTAGCCGCCCGCGGCGGGCACGGGCTCCCGGAGGTCCGGGCGCCGGCCGATGAGCTCGACCAGGTCGTCGATACAGGACCCGTACCGGCGTAGCAGCCGTTCCACCTGCGCCACGCCCAGTCCGCTGCGCGCGGCGATCAGCTGACGCGACTCCCGCCGGCTCGCGTACCCGCGGGCGCCGACGAGCGGCACCTGGTGGGTGCGCGACGGCGGGACCGCCGGCCCCAGGTCCCGGGCGGCCGCGTCGATGAGGTCGCGGGCCATCACCCGGTAGGTCGTGAACTTGCCGCCGGCGATGGTCGTGAGACCGGCGACGGAGGTATCGACCGCGTGCTCGCGGCTGAGCCGCGTGGTGTCGGCGGCGTCGGCCGCCA
>Ga0307375_10002142_pt1 | contig 20628 bp, 15 predicted proteins | sample TR1MG_FD_202531 | JGI IMG/M metagenome (GOLD analysis project Ga0307375, IMG submission 202531) | Soil microbial communities from Risofladan, Vaasa, Finland - TR-1 | ecosystem: Environmental > Terrestrial > Soil > Coastal area > Acid sulfate soil | place: Finland: Risofladan, Vaasa | collected...
GATCGCGCGCGCAGCCATCGAACGAGCCGGTAGCGCAGCGGCGGGCGCGACGCCGTACGGGTGCGAATGAGCGGACCTCCGCTCACCACGAGGGCCCGGACCAGTTCGGGGTGCTCGGCTGCCAGCACGGTCGCCACAGTGCCACCGAAGGAGTGGCCCACCACGATCAGCGGCTCGTTGGCCATCTCGCTCAGGATCGGCGTCAGGAGCTCGGCGTACATCCGAGCCCCCCCGGCGACCGTTGGGAGCGGTGAGGAGCCAAAGCCCGGTAGATCCAACGCCACCGAACCCACCCCCTGGTCGGCCAGCAGCTGCGCGGCACTTGCGAAATCGGCGCCCCGTCGAGCCCAGCCGTGCAGCCAGAGCACACGCACGGGCCCCGGTCCGTAGGGTTCACCAAAGATCGTTCCATTGCCGAAGGCGCGCAGCACGACCTTCAGGTTACTGAGTGGGCCTGTGACCTTGGCTACGTCACGCCGTACCGGTAGCGTCGTGGGGACTATGAGCGACGAGCCGGCATTTTCCGACGAGTTACTGGTTGGCCTCACGCCCGAGCAGCGCGAGGCCGTGATGTCGCCCGCGCCGCGACTCCTCGTGCGCGCCACCGCCGGATCGGGAAAGACCCACGTCCTGACGCTGCGACTCCAGCGGCGCATCAACGCGGGTGAGATTGCGGCCGACCAGGCCCTCGTCATGACCTTCACGCGAAAGGCTGGCGAGGAATTGCGCCGACGCCTCGCCCGCGCGGGCATCCGAGACGTGCGCGCAGGCACTTTTCACCGAGCGGCGCTCAACCTGGTGACCCGCTTTCGCGAGGACCACCATCTCAAGGCGGCGGTGCTCGAGCCCAATCGACGTCGGCTGGTCAGCGCTCTGGCCCAACAACTGCGCGACAGTGGCGACTTAAAACTCGAAGAGTGGCAACTCCCACGTGTCGAACAAGAGATCGGCTGGGCCCTGAGTCAAGGTTTCAACGGCTCGTCGTACGCCAAGCATGCGCGCCGCGCGCGCCGCGATGCGCCCTTGCCCCCCGCGCAGTTCGCTGACGTACTCGAACGATACGTCGGACTCTGTCGAAGTCGCGGAGTACTCGACTTCGACCTGCTCTTGAGCGAAGCGATCAGCCTGCTGCGCGAGGAACCCAACGTCATGGCCTCATTTCGACACGGCACTAGGGCTCTGTTCGTCGACGAGACTCAGGACATGAACCCCCTACAGTTCATGCTGTTGCGACAAATGGCGGGCGACGATCCGGACCTGTTCTGCGTGGGTGACCCGAACCAGTCCATCTACGGCTTCAACGGCGCTAATCCCCAACTGCTCCAAGAGATTGTCCGCACCTGGCCCGACACACTGGTGCTGGATCTCACGCGCAACCACCGATCCACCGCTCACATCATCGCGGTGGCCAATACCCTGCTCGAAGAGGGAGCCGCGGGCATCGAGCCGGCCAAGGACGACGGCGAGGTGCCCTTGGTTCGCTCTTATGACACGGACCAGCAGGAGGCCGAGCACGTGGCGACGTGGCTGAGCGCCAAGCACCAGTCGTCAAGCCCGTGGCGAACGATGGCGGTGCTTGCTCGCACGAATGCTCAACTCGATCTGATCGCGGGCTACCTCGACGCCGCCGATATCCCCTACGAGCGTCGCGGCCCCGAGCACTCGCCTGCCTCGGACGTGTCAGGTGCGTCGGATACCTGGTCACGGCGCGTCGACAATGAAGTGCACGACGCGGTGGCGCTGTCGACGATCCACCGAGCCAAGGGTCTGGAGTTTCGCCACGTGGCCGCCGTGGGCTGGGCCGAGGGCCAACTGCCCAACTACAACGCCACGACCGCCCCACAACTGGCCGAGGAGCAGCGGTTGGCCTACGTGGCGCTCAGCCGCGCCGAGGACTCGTTGCTCATCACGTGGAGCAGGGGCCGCAACGACCCTCGCTACCCCGACCGGTCGCCCTCGCGGTTCCTCGCCTCGATCGAGCGGATCATCGAAGAGATCAACCGACGCAACGCACCGCTCACCGGTGACGCGCGCCGGGCCCGCCTGGCCGCAATCCGGGCAGAACTCGAGGCGGCCGACGCGCAGGTAGCGTTGCCTCAGGATGGATATTCGTAGACTCCGAGACCGCATCGTCGAAGTGGTCGGCGCCGAGGGCGCAACCTTCTCGCCCTCGCACAATCCCGATGACCTGCACGACGAGTCCCTGCACCCCCGCTCAGTCGAGCCCTTCGCGGTGGTGCGCCCCACGAGCACCGCCCAGGTGAGTGCGATCGCCGCACTGGCCAACGAGTTCGCAGTCGCCATCACTCCGCGAGGCTCGGGCACCGGCCTCTCGGGTGGCGCAACGCCCGTGCGCGACGGCATCGTCGTCAGCTTCGACCGGATGAACGCGCTCGTACGCCTTGAGACCGAAGATCACATGGCCGTCGTCCAGCCCGGGATCACCCTGCGCGAACTCAATGAGCAGCTCGCTTCAAGCGGGCTGCGCTACCCGGTCTATCCCGGTGAACTCTCGGGATCGCTCGGGGGCAACGTCAACACGAACGCTGGTGGTATGCGCGCGGTGCGCCACGGTGTGACGCGACACCACGTGGTGGGCCTGGAGCTCGTGCTCATCGATGGGACCATCGTGCGCACCGGCGCTGCGGTGGTGAAGTCCTCGTCGGGCTACGACCTTACCCAATTGGTGATCGGTAGCGAAGGCACGCTGGCGCTGGTCACCGAGGTCACTCTCCGGCTCTCGCCCTCGTTCGGTCACACCGCCACCGTGCTGATTCCCTTCGCCACCCTCGACGAGGTGACGCGCATTGTGCCACGAGTCGTGGCCAGCGGATTGGAGCCCGCAATGCTCGAGTACATCGACGTGCTGACGATGACCTCGATCACCGAGGCCGCCGGCCTCGAGCTCGGCGTCAGCGCCGACGTGGCCGCAGCCTGCACCGCGTATCTCGTCATCGTGCTCGAGACGCGCACGGGCGAGCAGCTCGAGCGAGACCTGATCGACCTCGACACCCTGCTCAGCGCCAACGGGGCACTGGAGGTCTACGTGCTGGCCGGGCACGTCGCCAGCCGCCTCATTGAGGCGCGCGAAAGGGCATTCTGGGTTGCCAAGGCGGCGGGGGCCAACGACATTGTCGACGTCGTGGTACCGCGCTCGCGCGTCACCCAACTGCTCGAGGAGGCGACCCGCATCGCCGAGCGTCACGAGTCGTTCATCGCTGGCTGCGGTCACGTCGGCGATGGGAACGTCCACCTTTCGATTTACCAGCCCGACGACGATCGGCGCGAGAAGCTCCTGCACGACCTCTTCGCCTACGGATTGGAACTGGGTGGTCAGATCTCAGGCGAGCACGGCATTGGGCGGGACAAGCAGGGTCCGTACCTCGATCTGACCGATCCCGCGTTGCTCGCCCTGCAGCGCCGCGTCAAGATCGCGTTCGATCCCCAGAACCTCTTGAATCCCTACCGGGTTCTCGACGACAGGCCGACGCCGTGAACGGCGCGCACGCCCTGCTCGACACGCTGGCGACCAACGGCATCACCACCTGCTTCGCGAACCCGGGCACCTCGGAGATGCACTTCGTGGCGGGTCTCGATGACGTACCCGGGATTCGCGGTGTGCTCTGCCTCTTCGAGGGTGTCGCGACCGGAGCGGCTGACGGCTTCGCGCGCGTGAGCGGACGGCCCGCGACCACGCTCTTGCACCTTGGACCCGGACTCGCCAACGGTTGGGCGAATCTGCACAACGCACGTCGGGCGCGAGTGCCGCTGGTCAATATCGTGGGCGACCACGCCACGTACCACGCCCAGTACGACGCACCATTGCAGAGCAACATCGCCGAAGTGGCGGCCGCCCTCGACGGCTGGCAGCGGCGCACGATGCGACCCAACGACCTGGCGCGCGACGCCGCCGACGCCATCGGGGCCGCCTACGGACCACCCGGTCGCATCGCCACGCTAATCCTGCCCGCTGACGTGTCCTGGGGAGAGGTCACCACGACCGAGCCCACGCCCAAGGCCGTGCGCGCGGACACGCCCGCATTCGATGCGGACGCCTTCGCCCGCGCCCTCCACCTGCTACGCGGGGGCACCGCAGACCTCTACATCGGCTCCGATGCGTTGTCCGAGGCCGAACTGGCCCTGGCTGGGCGAGTTGGTCAGGCCACCGGCGCGCGGGTGTTCATGGAGACCTTTCCGGCGATCATGGACCGCGGACGTGGCATCGCCGCGCCCGAACGGCTCATCTACCTGAGCGAGTTCGCCATCGCACAACTGCGCGATGTGCGCGCACTCGTGATGATCGGTGCGACCGAGCCGGTGGGCTTCTTCGCCTACCCGGACGTCGCAAGCCGTCTCGTCAGCGACGACTGTGAGCTCATCTCCGTCGCCGCGCCCGGGGCCGACGTCGCCGGTGCACTGCGCGCGCTCGTCGATGAGCTGCACGCTGCTCCCCTCGAGGTCCCCACGGGCGACGCGCCGGCCACGCCCAGCGGCGAACTCAGCGCCGCGAGCATGGCAGCCGCCGTCGGGGCCACCATGCGCGAGGGACTCATCGTCGCCGACGAGTCCAACACGGGCGGCGTGCACCTGTTCGCCGCCACGAGGTTTTCCCCGGCGCACCAATGGATGACTTTGACCGGGGGCGCGATCGGTTACGGGCTGCCCGTGGCGGTCGGTGCCGCGATCGCCGGCGGTCGACGGGTACTCGCCATCGAAGCCGACGGCTCGTTGATGTACACCCCTCAGGCTCTGTGGACCATGGCGCGCGAGAGCCTGGACGTGACGGTGCTCGCGCTCTCAAACCGCAGTTACGCAATCTTGAATCTCGAGCGCCAGCGCGTGGGGGCGGTCTCAGACGGTGCAACCAGCCAACGAATGCTCGAAATCGACGATCCAACCCTGGATCTGTGCGCGCTCGCCACCGCTCAGGGCGTGCCGAGCGTCCGGGTCACCACAGCCGACGAACTCGCTCTCGCCCTGGCAGCGTCCTACTCGACACCCGGCCCCATGTTCATCGAGGCCGTGCTTCCCAAGGGTCTGGGTTAGAGCGAGAAGACGCCGAGCACCGGCGCGTGGTCCGACGGTTTCTGGCCCTTGCGCGCATCACGATCGACGTAGCTCGAGGTCGCCTTGGCCGCCAACTCGTGGTCAACGAACAGCAGGTCGATCCGCAGGCCCCACCCGCGGTGAAAAGCGCCGTTGCGATAGTCCCACCACGAGTAGCACGGCAGGTCCGGATTGAGCACGCGCGTCAGGTCTACGAGTCCTGTCGCCTCGATGTCCCGCAGCGCCGCGCGCTCGGGCTCGGACACGTGAGTCGCCCCCTCGAACGCACTGGGGTCGTAGCAGTCCAAATCCGTAGGAGCGATGTTGAAGTCACCGCCGACCACCACCGGCGTCGCCGGTGCCCGGTCCGCCACCAGCGCGCGGAGCTTCTCGAGCCAACGTAACTTGTACGCGTAGTGCGGATCATCGAGGGCACGGCCATTGGGCACATAGCAGGAGTAGACCCGCACGCCCCCGCACGTCGCGCCAATGATGCGTGCCTCAGGATCGTCGTCGCCAAAGCCCCTCACCACGTCACTCAGCTCCTCAGTGGCGATGATCGCGACACCATTCCACTGGCCCTGGCCGTAGTGGGCGCTGTGATAGCCCATCGCCGCCAGATCGTCGAAGGGGAACTTCGCGTCGGTCATCTTGGTCTCTTGAATCAAGAGGACGTCGGGACGTTTCTCCTCGAGCCACGCGGCGACTCGCGGCCACCGGGCCGTCAACGAGTTGACGTTCCAGGTGGCAATGATCACGGCGCGTCAGCCAGGACGAATAGCAGATCCGTCTCCACGCACACCTGACCGTCCACACTCGCTCGACCGTGACCCTTGCCCGCACGGGCCGACAACTTGGTCATCTCGCACTCCAGGGTCAAGGTGTCGCCGGGCAAGACCTGACGGCGAAAGCGTGCGTGTTCCACACCGCCGAACAGCGGCAACCGACCGGCGTACTTGGGATCCGACAACACCGCCACCGCGCCACACTGAGCGATGGATTCGAGCATCAGCACGCCCGGCGTCGTGGGCCGACCTGGGAAGTGACCGGCAAAGAACCATTCGTCGCCGCGCAGGGTCCACGTGCCACTGGCGCGCACGCCTGGTTCAATCGTGAGCATGCGATCCAAGAGTAGGAAGGGCGGCCGGTGCGGTAGCCAGTCGCTGGGGGTCAACGACAGTGCGCTCATACGAGTGCCAACTCGGCAATCCTGCGCTCGTCGTCGACGGTCACCAGCCGGAAGTGACGCTGGTCGCCGCGCTTCAACACGTCGCGAGCCCGCGCGGGCGCGGGGGTGCCGAGCAGCGTGGTTGGGGCGTAGCACTCGACGTGCTCACCACCCTTGAGCGGCACCCGAATGACCGCGCCGTGTGAGGTGAACGCGGTCACCTCACCCTCAACGCGCGCGCCCACCTTGAAACTCGAGCGAAATGCGGTGAACGCCGACTCCGGATTCACCGGCTGACGCCCTCGACGCAGCGCCACGACGGGGGCGGGCTCGGGCTCGGGTGCTACGGCCACCTTGCGCGCACGTTTGGTCGGCTTCTTGGCAGCGTCCTTCACCGCGGCGGCCTTCTTGGGCGCCGCCTTCTTCGCCGCCTTCTTCACCGCGCCCTCAACCGCCGCCTTCGCCTTCTTGGCGGCCTTCGCGGGTGCCTTGGCGGCGGCACTCTTCTTGGAAGCCGCCTTAGCAGCCTTCACTGGTGTCAGCGTCGTACCGATCGCGGGTTTGACACCACCGGGCAGTTTCACAGCCAACTTCTTCGCCGTCCGCGCGTTCTTCGTGTTGCGCACGGGCAGTCGCGGCGTGAACACCCATCCCACCGAGGGGACGGGCTTGCCACCGATGAGGCGACCCTCGTCAAAGAGCCACGGATACTCGTCGTGGAACTCCTGGAACGAGTCGTTGCTCAGCACCACCGCGTTGATGCGGTCGGCGATCTTCAAGATGAAAGCATCGCCGCGACCGACCGCACCGGCGGGAGGAGTGACGATCTCACCAGCCAACTCCGACTCCTTGAAGCGAGCGCGTTCCGAGGGCGCTACGCGGTGCTCGAAGCTCGCGTCGGCAACCACGATCACCTCCGCGTGAGGGTTCTCTTCCAGAAAGGCGCGAACCGCCTCGTCCAGCTGCACGAGGCTCGGCGTGGTGCGGCCCTCGGTAGCGAAGTTCGAGCCGTCCACGACCACCCGGACGCGCTGAGACCTGGCGGCGCTCACCCTAGCGCCCGCGTCAGGAGGTCGACCTGCTCGGCCGCGTGCACCAACGAGCTACCGGTGGCCGGGCTTGCTGACTCGGCGCGGGCCACGTGACGCACCTTCATGTCACGCAGCAGTTGGTGCACCTGGTGATGTACGAAGGGCCACGCGCCCATGTTCTCGGGTTCTTCTTGCAACCAGATCACCTCTTCCAACTTGGGATAGGACGCAAAGACGGCGTCGAGCTCGTCGTGCGGCCATGGATAGATCTGTTCGACCCGGACCACCGCGACATTCATCGCGGCGAGCTCGTTGCGCCGAGCGATCGCCTCGTGGGCCACCTTGCCCGAGGCCAGTACCACCCGTGTCACCTCGGCGGGCTCGACACCGTTGTCGTCGAGCACGTTGTGAAACGACCCGTGCTCGAACTCACTCAGAGGCGAGCGCGTCTGCACTGCTCGAAGCATCGATTTTGGTGTGAAGACGACCAACGGAGTCAGGTGGGCACGCGTCACCTGACTACGCAAGAGATGGAAATACTGGGCCGCGCTCGTTGGCTGGGCGATGCGAAGGTTGTTCCTGGCGCACAGCGACAAGAATCGCTCAATTCGCCCGCTCGAATGCTCGGGGCCCTGTCCCTCGTAGCCGTGCGGCAGCAGCATCACCAGGCTCGCGCGCTGGCCCCACTTATCCTCGGCGGCCACGAGGAAGTTGTCGATGATGATCTCGGCGCCATTGACGAAATCGCCGAACTGCGCCTCCCACGCGACCAGGGTGTTACTTGCCTCCACCGAGTAGCCGTACTCGAAGCCGAGCGCGGCGTACTCGCTCAAGAAAGAGTCGCGGACGGTAAAAAAGCCCGGAGCGTCGTGCAAATTGCTGAGCGGCACGAATTCACGCCCGTTCTCGTAATCGATGAGCGCCGCGTGGCGGTGCGAGAAGGTGCCACGACGAGAGTCCTGGCCCATGAGTCGCACGTTCGAGCCTTGCTTGACCAGCGAACCGAACGCGAGCGCCTCGCCAAGCGCCCAGTCGACCTCACCGCTCTCGAGAAGGGCGGCGCGCTGGGCGAACTGACGGGTGAGCTTGGGATGCACCGTGAAACCCTCGGGCGCGCTGATCGTTGCGATGGCAATCTCGACCAACGTGGCCCGATCGACGCCCGTCTCGGGAGCCGGGGGGTCCGCCGGCACCTCGGCCAGTGGCACACCGCTCAAGGTAGGCACCGGCACAGTGCGCACCTCGTCAAGCACGCTCTGCAGTCGCGCGTTGAATTCATCGAGCGCCTGCTCCGCCTCCTCGAGTGAGATGTCGCCGCGGCGCACCAGTGTCTCGGTGTAGATCTTTCGCACCGAACGCATCTGATCGATGATCTTGTACATCTGAGGCTGGGTGTAACTCGGATCGTCGCCCTCGTTGTGTCCGTGGCGCCGATAGCACACGATGTCGACCACCACGTCGCGATGGAACCGTTCGCGGTAGTCGAATGCAAGCCGCGAAGCCCGGGCGCACGCCTCGGGGTCATCACCGTTCACGTGGAACACCGGCGCCTGGATCATCTTGGCGACGTCGGTGGGATAGAAACTCGACCGCGCCGAGTCCGGCGCGGTCGTGAAACCCACCTGGTTGTTGATCACGATGTGAACCGCCCCGCCCACGCGATAACCCGAGAGTTGCGAGAGGTTCAGCGTCTCCGCCACCACGCCTTGGCCCGCAAAGGCCGCGTCGCCGTGGATCAAGATTGGCAGGTACGGGTAGTGGTCCAGCACGACCGTGGCGACGGTGCCGTCGTCGGGACGCACGTCGCGATCCTGCATGGCGCGCACGATGCCCTCCACGACCGGACTCACCGCCTCGAGGTGCGACGGATTCGACGCCATCGACACATCGATGCTGACGCCCCGCGGATTGGTGAATGTGCCGCGCGCGCCCTTGTGGTACTTCACGTCACCACTGCCCTGCACGCTCTCGGGGTCGAGATTCCCCTCGAATTCCGAGAAGATGTCACTGTAGGACTTGCCCACCACGTTGGCGAGCACGTTGAGTCGGCCGCGGTGGGCCATGCCGATGACGGCCTCGCGAGTACCCTGGTCAGCGGCGGCGTCAAGGATCGTCTGCAACGCGACGATGGTCGACTCGCCCCCCTCCAGACCGAAGCGCTTCTGACCGACGTAGCGCGAGTGCAAGAAGCGCTCGAACACCTCGGCCTCGTTGAGAGCGCTGAGAATGTGGTGCTGTTCGTCACGGCTAGCGTGGACGCTCACTCCTTCGACTCGCTCCTGGATCCAGCGCTTCTGCTCGGGGTCCATAATGTGGCCGTACTCGATGCCGATCGTGCGACAGTACGCGTCGCGGAGAATTGACAGGATCTCCTCGAGCGTCGCTTCGTTGCGCCCCGCCAATCCGCCGACGACGAACGAACGCTGCAGATCCCAGATGGTGAGGCCGTAGGTCGCCATGTCCAGTTCTGTGTGCAGTGGTGGTGGGTCGCTGTGCAGTGGATCGAGATGCGCGTGCAGGTGGCCGCGCACCCGGTACATGTTGATGAGTTCCTGCACGCGAATGTGCTTCAGGATCCGCTCGACGTCGCCGTCGTTGAAGGCGGGATTCCGATCGCGGGCCCACCGTGAAGGCTCGTAGGGAACGCCCAGGGAAGCGTAGACCTCATCGTAGAAGTCGTGTTCGCCCGTCAGGCACTCGGCGACGAACTTCAAGAAGAGTCCCGACTCCGCCCCCTGAATGATGCGGTGGTCGTAGGTCGAGGTTACGGTCATCACCTTGCCCACCCCCAGCTCGGCCAGTGCCCGCGGATCAGCCGCATCAAAACCCGCCGGCCAGGCCAGCGCGCCGACGCCGAAGATCGCCCCCTGGCCGGGCATGAGCCGGGGAACAGACTGCACGGTGCCCAGGGTGCCGGGATTCGTCAGCGAGACAGTGGCGCCCACGAAGTCATCCGCACCGAAGGTCCCGTTGTGCACCTTGCGAACGAGGTCCTCGTAGGCCAGCAGGAACTCGCGGAAGTTCATCGTGTCGGCGTCGCGGATTACCGGCACGAGCAGGTTTCGCGTGCCGTCGGGCCGCTGGACGTCCACGGCGAGGCCAAGACCGACGTGCTCGTGTCGCTTGACGCCGGGCGTGCCCTTCTCGTCGATCGCCTCAATGAACGTCGCGTTCATCGAGGGCACCTCGCCGAGCCCCTTGATGATGGCGTAGGCAATGAAGTGGGTGAATGAGACCTTGGCCCCACTGGTGCGCGCCAGGGCCTCGTTGAGCGCCGACCGGTTGATCTCGAGCAGGCGCGCCGAAACACTTCGCACGCTCGTGGCGGTGGGCACGCTAAGGCTCGCGTTCATGTTGGAAACGATGCGCGCAGCCGCGCCACGAAGGGCCGTGGCGCCCTCCTCGACCGTCACCGGTGCCCTGGTGGGAGCTGGTGCCGGTGCGCCAGCGTTCGAGGCCACCGTAGGCACCGCAGAGCGCTGGTAGTCAACGAAGAACTCTCGCCAACTCGGCGACACCGAGTCCGGGTCGAGAAGGTAGCGGTCGTACATGTCGTCGACCAGCCATGCGTTGGGCCCAAATGACCCTTTGTGAGTGGACGAGGAGGCATCGGGAGACGTGGTCACGACCCCAGCCTAGGGCGCGCTTGTCGTGGTTCGGATGGCTTCACGGCCGACGTGAACCGGTAGGTTTTGATCGTGAAGTTCCCCCACGCCACCCCCCGAGGGCTGCACTTCGTCGCCGAGGCGCCGGTGCCCGGCCTGGCGCTCGCCGAACGCAGGGTTGCCGACGCCGAGGCGACAATCATCTGCGTGCACGGCGGGCTCGACCGTGCTGGCTCATTTGCTCGGCTCGCGCGCCGCAGCGACACCTTCAACCTCGTGGCCTACGACCGGCGCGGCTACCAGGGCTCGCGCGCCAAGGGACCACTGGGGCTGGATCGTCACGTCGAGGACCTGCTGACGATCGCCGAACACGAATCACGACGCGGGCCGGTCCTTGTCTTCGGACATAGTTACGGCGGCGTCATCGCACTCACGAGCGCCGCACGACAACCGGAGATGGCCCAGTTGGTCCTCGCCTACGAGTCACCGCTGCCATGGATCCTGGCGCGGGAGAGTTCGCGTCCAATACCGGGTGACGATGCGGGCTACGAGGCCGAGATCTTCTTCAAACGCGTCGTTTCCAAGGGAGCGTGGGAGCGACTGGGCCACGCCGAACAGGAGTCGCGTCGCCTCGACGGACCGGCACTGTTGAGTGACTTGGCAACTCTTCGTGAGCCCGCGCCGTTCGACCTGAGCCAACTTCGCACACCGACCGCCTACCTGCACGGCGACGGCCTCCTGTCGCCCCACTACCGTGCCCTGAGCACTGAGATCGCCCGAGTGAACCCGCGGATCACCAGTCACGAACTCACCCATGCCGGCCACGGTGCGCACCTCTCAAGTCCGGACCAACTGGCGGCGAGAATCCGAGAACTGTGGTCGAGGGCATGCGCGTCGGCGTAACGGGTGCCTCGGGCCTGATCGGCTCGGCACTCACGCGCGCGCTTACTGAGCGAGGCGACGAGGTGGTGCGCTTCGTGCGCCCCGATTCCGCGCGCGTCGAGGGGCTCACGTTGCGCTGGGATCCGCGTCGAGGGTCCTTCGACGAGGGCGACCTCGATCGAATCGGGGGATTCGACGCAGTCGTACACCTCGCCGGTCAGGGCGTCGCGGACAAGCGGTGGACCGCCGAGCAGCGTTACGAGGTGCTGAACTCGCGCATCGCCTCCACGTCACTGGTCGTCGAGATCCTCCGCGCGTCCAAGCACGCCGCGGCGGTGCTGGCCAGCGGTTCGGCCATTGGCTACTACGGTTCGCGCGGCGACGAGCTGCTCGACGAGCACTCGAGTGCCGGCGAAGGCTTCCTCGCGGACGTCTGTATGCACTGGGAGGCGGCCGCGCTCGAGGCATCGCAGTTGGGTAGCGCCGTCGCCACCCTGCGCACAGGCATCGTCATGAGCGCCGTGGGCGGGGCGCTGGCCAGGCAACTGCCACTCTTTCGACTCGGCCTCGGAGGGCGTCTGGGCACTGGACGTCAATGGCTGAGTCCGATATCTCTCGACGACGAGGTGCGCGCCATCCTGTGGGTGATCGACCACCGCCTCTCGGGCCCGTTCAACCTCGTAGCGCCCGAACCGGTGACCAACGCCGTCTTCACCGCCGCAATGGGACACGCGCTGCACCGGCCGAGCGTGACGAGGGTTCCCGCGTTCGCCCTCAGAGCGATTCTCGGCTCACAACTCGCCAACCAGGCAATACTGGCGAGCCAACGGGTCGTGCCGAGGGCGCTCAGTGATTCGGGCTTCGACTTTGTGCACCCCGACATCTCGTCAATTCTTCGAGCGGTACTCAGCCGCGCATAATTAACCGGATTGAAACTAATCCCCAAATGCCAGTCGCCGCTTGATAATTCGCTACTTAACACCAGCGGCCGATAACAAATTTTGCAAGGGGATGAACTTGTACCCCCTTACACCACCCGATACAGTTGCCACGAGTCCATCTGTGATGGGTAAGCAAAATGATTGTGACCACTTCGGTGGCACTGGGAGGCAATTCAATATGCAATTAGGACGCAAACTTCGGCTCTTGATAACCGGTGGCGCAGTCGCCAGCGCGTTGTCTATGGGCCTCATTGCTCCGTCCGTCAGTGGAGCGAGCGCTCCCTCGGGAACCATCACGTTTGCTGAGGGCCCGGGCGCGAACCCGAATTACATCTTCCCCTATATGGGATGTGCCTACTTCTCGGTTGACAACATCAACCAGTTCCAAACCGAGATGTTCCGCCCGCTTTACTGGTTCGGCCTCGGAGGCTCAAGCGCGTACGTGCCCAAGCTTTCGCTCGGCAACTCGCCGAAGTTCTCCAACGGCAACAAGACCGTGACCATCCAGATGAAGGGTTGGAAGTTCGCCAACGGCCAGAGCGTCAATGCTCAGTCGGTGATGTTCTTCTTGAACATGTACAAGGCGGACCCGTCGTCCTACTGCGGCTACAACCCCGGCTACGGAATTCCCGACCAGGTGGCGAACGCCCACGGTAAGGGCAACACCGTCGTAATCAACTTCAAGACCTCGGTGAACCCGGGCTGGATCCTCTACAACTACCTGTCGGAGATCACCCCGTTCCCCAACTCGTGGGACAAGACGTCGGCCACCAAGACCTCGAACTGCGCGACCGGCAAGTACGGCGCCAGCTCGACCAACGTGGCCTGCAAGAACGTCGAGGCCTACCTCGACGCTCAGTCCGGCAAGACGAACACCTACACCAGCCGGTTCTGGCAGAGCGGTGACGACGGTCCGTACCGTCTGACGCACTTCGACAACCTGGGCAATGCGACGTTCCAGCCCAACAACAAGTACTCCGGACCCCAGAAGTCAATGGTCAAGTTCGTGAAGGAAGTCGCGTACACCTCATCACAGGCCGAGGAGAACGACCTCCAGGCCGGCAAGTTGTCGATGGGATTCGTTGACCCGTCAATCCTGACCTCACCAGCCCCGGCTCCAGGCAAGGTCGGCCCCAACTGGGGCGCCCTGTCGTCGCGCTACAACATGGTGACCGGTCCGACGTGGCAGTTCAACTACGCACCGTTCAACTTCAGCCCGAAGAACCCCAAGGCGGCCGCCATCGCGCAGCTCTACATCCGCGAAGCACTGCAGATGGCTGTCGACCAGGTCGGCATCATCAAGAACGTGGACAAGGGCTACGGCTACCCGATCTACAGCCCGCTGCCTCCCAACACGCCCTCGTCCATCAGTGGCCCCGTGGCGAACCCCTACCCGTTCAACTTGGCCAACGCCAAGGCGTTGCTCACCTCACACGGCTGGACTGAGCAGGGTGGCGTGATGACCTGCACCAGCCCGGGTACCGGCGCCAGCCAGTGCGGCGCGAACATCGACCAGGGCTACCAGTTGAAGTTCAGCATTATCTGGGCCAGCGGCTTCCCGTCGCTTGACCAGACCTTCAACGCGGAAATCGCCGACTGGGCCTCGATCGGCATCCAGTTCGCGCACACGACAGGCACCTTCAACAACATCATCTCAGCGTGCAGCGCTGGCGGTACCTACCAGCTCTGCTCGTGGGGTGGCGGCTGGATCTACGCGCCGGACTACTACCCGTCGGGCGAGACGTTCTTCACCGTCGGTGGAGGTTTCAACGTGGGCTCCTACGCCGACCCGCAGATGACCAAGTTGATCAATGACACCACCTTCGGCAAGGCGAACCTCACGGCGTACGCCAAGTACGCCGCCGAGCAGCTGCCCGTGCTGTACCAGCCAATCGGTGGTGGCGCAGGCGAGATCATCAAGACCCTGAAGAGCAAGATCGGTTGGAAGGTCAACCCGCTTCAGAACTTCATGCCGGAGTACTACTACTACTAAAGAAGTCGTAGCAATGGCGTGATTGATCGCACCAACAAAGAAGCCCCCCTATAGGGGGGCTTCTTTGTTGGTGCGGGACCCTTAGCGACCTGTGATGGCACCTCTGACCCATAGAGGCGCTGCTAGACTTCTCAGGTGTTTACATACATTCTTCGACGTATTGCGCAGTCGTTTGTAGTGCTTCTCATCGTGATGTTGATCACATTCTCGATGCCCTACTTCCAAGAGCATGGCATCCTCGCACCCGCGTACGCCGTGCTACAAACCAAGGCCACCCCGCACAATGTCGCGATTTGGGGACAGCAGCACGGTATGGACCATTCGTACTTCGTCCGCTTCTGGAACTACATCACCGGCGTGTTCTTTCACTTCAATCTGGGGCACTCCTACAAACAAAACATGTCGGTCGGACAGATCATCGCGCTCTACGTGCCGCGTACGGTGTGGCTCGCCCTTTCGGCCTTGATCTTCACGATCATCATCGCGATTCCGCTCGGCATCTTCCAGGCCTCACGACGAAACACCGTCTTCGACTACACCGCCACCGGGACTGCGTTCATCCTCTACGCCACGCCTTCGTTCCTTCTGTCAATGCTGGCGCTCGACGCGTTCAGCTTTCACACGCTGCACCTGCCCGCCTCGCCACCCTCGGGCGTCGCTCCCTGGGCCATCTTCACTGACCCCGTGGGGTTCATATTGCCCGTCGGCGTCCTCACCATGCTGTCAGTCGCCGGGCTCAGCCGATTCATGCGTGGCACGGTCCTTGAAGTGATGGTCCAGGACTACATCCGTACCGCCCGGGCCAAGGGGTGCAGCAGCCGTCGCACACTCTTCCGTCACGCCTTTCGCAATGCTTTGGGCCCCATCGTCACAATTCTCGGACTCTCGATACCCACCCTGCTGGGCGGGGCACTCATCGTGGAGAGCGTCTTTAACTACGGCGGTCTGGGTATTCAAACGGTGACCGCGGCCGCCAACCTCGACATTCCCGTCGTCTTGGGCATCACCCTGCTTGTCGCCATCTTGACCGTCGTCGGCAATCTGCTTGCCGACGTCGCCCTCGGTCTGGTCAACCCCCGTATTCGAATTGAAGGGACCTCGCGATGACCGAGCAGATCGCAACACCGCACTCCGAGCTCGAGATACAGGTTGATTCGCTTAGTGCGCCCCGCCAGCACGAAGAGGACGCCATTGTTCCGCTCTGGCGCCAACGACTGACGATCTTCATGCACAACAAGCTGGCCGTCGCCTCGGTACTCTTCCTCGTGGTGGTGTCGGCGGCGTGCTACCTGATTCCCTGGTTGCACCCCACGAACCAGACGAACCAAGCGGCCACCTTCTCCGTGCCGTGGAACGCCCCACCGTCGCTGGCCCACCCCCTGGGTACCGACAGTTCCGGTTTCGATGTGCTCGGCCGCATCTTCTACGGTGGTGAGTACTCACTGACCCTGGGGTTCCTCTCGGGCTTCATCACGATCGTCGTCGGCACTGTCTACGGCATGGTGTCAGGTTTCATCGGCGGAGTGACCGACACCCTTATGATGCGCGTGCTCGACGCCTTCCTGTCGATCCCCTATCTGTTCCTCTTGATCACCCTGATCTCCATCTTCAACAGGTCGACGGTCTTTCTCATCTGCATCATCGGCTTCACCCTGTGGTGGCCAAACGCTCGCATCATCAGAAGTGATGCGCTGCTCATCCGGAATCTCGAGTACTCCCAGGCCGCCACCGCCATGGGGGCCAGCAAGTTGCACATCATCCGTCGCCACGTCTTTCCGAACTCGATCAGCAACATCGTCACGGTGGCCACGTTCTCAGTGGCCGATGCAATCTTGTTCCTCTCCGCGCTCGGTTTCCTCGGTCTTGGTATCCAAGCCCCTCAGACCGACTGGGGGACGATGCTGCAGCTCGGCGCATCACAGATCCAAAACGGATTCTGGTGGGAGGTCTTTCCCCTCGCGACCATCTTCATCTTGGTCGTGGTATCGATCAACTACATCGGTGACGCACTTCGCGACGCCTTCGAGGTCCGTCTGCTCGAGCGCTAATCGTACTGGCTGGCACAGTCGAAGCGGGTCCGTCGGGGATTCGCCCTCCACGCTCGCAACGCACGGCCGACGCCATCTCACTCGTTCAACTGACGTCCTGAACCCACGAGTCACGGCCGCCGCGTGAGGCGGCGCGACGAGGTCGGCTCCGCGAATTCGATCCCTGGCCGATGCCCCGCCCCACTCGTGCGGCCGCCACGGCTCGACGCGCAGGTCCGCACCGGCCGTGCATACGCGCCCGGTCTCACGCGCCGCGAAGGCTCAACGAGACCGGACTCTTCAGCGGGAAGTGACAGGCGGCCCGCTGAGTGTCACCGAAGTCCTGGAAGGGCGGCTCCTCATTCGCGCAGATGTCCTGGGCGCGAGGGCAACGAGTGCGAAAGCGGCAACCCGACGGCGGATTCACCGGTGAGGGGAGCTCGCCCGTCACCTGACGACCGCGGCGTGCGCGCGCCTCGTTAGGCTCGGGAACCGGCACGGCGTCCAACAGTCCCTGCGTGTAGGGGTGCGCGGGTGTGCGAAAGACCGATTCGGCGTCGCCAATCTCCACAATCTTGCCCAGATACATGACTCCGATGGTGTCAGCCATGTAATAGACCACGGCGAGGTCGTGCGAAACCATGACGTAGGAAAGGTTGTGCTCTCGTTGCAGATCCTTCATCAGGTTAAGGATCTGCGCCTGAATGGACACGTCGAGCGCCGATACCGGCTCGTCGGCCACAATCAGACGGGGATTCAGCGCCAGGGCGCGCGCCAACCCGATTCGCTGACGCTGTCCCCCCGAGAACTCGTGGGGGTAGCGGTCGGCGGCCGATGGTTCCAGACCAACGGCGAGGAGCAGTTCCCTGACCCGGGCCAGGCGCTGGGCTCGGTTACCGTCTCCTTGGACCTGTAGTGGCTCACCCAGTATCTGGGCAACCTTCATGCGCGGATTGAGCGAAGAATATGGATCCTGAAACATCATCTGTCGCTCGCGTCGATCTTCGCGCGAAGGCCGATGGTGCTTCGCCGAGACGAGCTTGTCATCGAAGAACACTTCGCCACCCGTGGGACCGTCGAGTCCGACCACCATGCGTCCGATGGTGGTCTTGCCGCAGCCCGACTCGCCCACGAGGCCGAAGGTCTCCCCTTCGTTGATCGAAAAGCTCACGTTCGACACGGCGCTGATCGCGCCAACCTTGTGACGAATGAGGCCCGCCTTGATGGGAAACTCCTTGACCAAATTCTCCACCCGTAGCAACTGCTTTCGCGGCTCGTGCGCCGCATCCACCGGCTCACGAGTGCGCACCACGACCGGTGCGGGACCATTCACGGGGTGAAAGCATGCGAAGGCGTGCTCGGCGTTGGTCGTCAACTCGGGCTCGTGTTGGCGACACTCATCGGTCGCGTAGACGCAGCGCGGCGCGAAGCGACATCCGATGATCTCCTTGCTCAGATCCGGCGGAAGGCCGGCGATGGAGGACAATTCGTGCTTGGAGGCGTTCTCCAAGTTCGGCATTGATGCCAGCAGTGCCTGGGCGTAGGGGTGACGCATCGCGTGGAACAGGTCCATCGTCGGCGCCTCTTCGGCCTTCTTGCCGCCGTACATCACCACCACGCGGTCGCTGCGTCCGGCGATCACGCCCATGTCGTGGGTGATCAGGAGCACGCCCATGTTCAACTGCGTGCACAGGTTGTCGATGATGTCCAGAATCTGGGCCTGAATCGTAACGTCGAGCGCGGTGGTGGGCTCATCGGCGATTAGGAGTTTCGGGCTGCACACGAGACCCATGGCGATGATGACGCGCTGACGCAGTCCGCCCGAGAGTTCGAAGGGATACTGGTCCAGGCGCTCGGCCGGACGCGGCATCTCGACCATCTCGAGCACCTCCAGCGCGCGCTTTCGCGCCTCGGCGTCCGAGGCCCCAGTGTGAATGCGCAGTCCCTCACCAATCTGACGACCAATCTTCATGGTGGGATTCAACGAACTCATCGGATCCTGGGGAATCAACGCCACTGAACTGCCGCGCTGCTTCTGCATCTCCTTCTCGCTCAGCGTGGCGAGGTCGACACCATCGAGTTCGACGCTGCCCGATGCGATGTGGCCGTTGCCCGGGAGTAGCCGCATGATCGCAAGTCCGGTCGTCGTCTTGCCGCACCCGGACTCGCCGACGAGTCCCACGCACTCGCCGGGACTGATCGTCAAGGAGAAGTCGTCAACCGCGGTGACGAAACTCTTGCGAGTCGAGAATTGAACCTTCAAATTATTGACCGAGAGCAGCAGAGACATAGTGACCTAATCCTACTCTTTTGTACCTAATTGACCTGTCGCCAAGGGCGATGGAGGGTCTATTCTGGGCCGGTTACGCCCCCGGGTGCGATTCCGAGACGCCACGTGCGCCGATGATGCATCGACGGCCCGCGTTGGCGCAGTACCTGCATGTGCCGCGCGCTTCCGTATCCCTTGTTCTGCGACCATTCGTAGGGTTCGAAACCCTCGTGAAGTCGAATCATCTCCGCGTCACGATGTACCTTCGCGAGCACCGAGGCTGCGGCGATTGTGGCGCTCTTGCGGTCACCCTTCACGAGTGTCGCATGGCGCAAAGTGGCGTAGCGCAGCGGGGGGACGCCGTTCACCTCCCCGTCCAGCGGCATCGGCGCGTCCAGCAGGTTGAACGAACCATCGAGCAAAGCGAACGTCGGCGTCAAGGTCAGCCCGTCCAGCGCTCGGGTTGCCGCCACCGCCAGGGCGAGACGCAACCCCCATCGATCGATATCGCTCGCGCTCACTGAACCCAACGACCAGGCAGCGGCCCAACCGCGAATCGGCGCCACCAATGACTCTCGCCGCGCGGGCGACAGGAGCTTTGAGTCAGTGAGTCCGCGCGGCGCCGGTGCCGCGCTCGTCACGACAACCACCCCCACCGTGAGTGGTCCAGCCAGAGCCCCCCTCCCCACTTCATCCACGCCGACCACCACTTCGCCTCGAGCAACCAACGACCGTTCATGCTCGAGCAGGTCGGGCGCGGTGGACTTCACATCACAAGGGTACCGACGCGGTCGCCATCTAGCATGCATGTGCATGGCGTCATCTCGCGCGACCCCCTCGAACAAGCGAGAGGCATTTCTCGTGCCCATCAAGCAGTTCGATCTGGCCAAGGATCGCCTTCGCCAGGGCGGCGTTCGCGACGCCGCCCGCGTGGCCGAGCAACTTGCGCGCGGCGTGATCGCGAGTGCTGCGCCGCAGACTGTGATCGTGGTCTGTGAGAGCGACCGCGTACGCGACTTCGCCATGGAACTCGGGGTGCGCGTGCACGAGTCGAACGCCACCACACTCAACGAGGCCGTGACGGTGGCCTATGAACATCTCGGCAACGAGTTCGACCGTCTGCTCATCGTCCACAGCGACCTCCGATCGCCGCAGGGCCTTGGCGAGTTCGTCCCTGGCCCCGGGATCACCATCGTCACTGACCACCGCCGCGATGGCACCAATCTGCTGGTCGTACCCACCCGCCTTGAATTCCGCTTCTCGTACGGACGCGGCTCACGCCTCGCCCACGAGATCGAAGCCAATCGTCTCGGCCTCGAGTGCGCCGTCGTCTTCGACAGTCCGTGGGCTTACGATATCGACGAGCCCAGGGATCTCGATTTCGATCCGGACGCCAGATGAGGGGGTCCGAAGACCCCCTCATCTGCTAGCTCCTCAAGGGGACTAGTTACTTCTTGGCGACGCGCTTCGCGGTCTTCTTGGCCGGAGCCTTGCGGGCCGGAGCCTTCTTCGCCACCTTCTTGGCCGGAGCCTTCTTGGCTACCTTCTTGGCAGCGGCCTTCTTGGCCGGGGCCTTGCGGGCCGGAGCCTTCTTGGCTACCTTCTTAGCAGCGGCCTTCTTGGCCGGGGCCTTCTTGGCGGCCTTCTTGGCCGGAGCCTTCTTGGC
>Ga0307375_10002144_pt1 | contig 20621 bp, 28 predicted proteins | sample TR1MG_FD_202531 | JGI IMG/M metagenome (GOLD analysis project Ga0307375, IMG submission 202531) | Soil microbial communities from Risofladan, Vaasa, Finland - TR-1 | ecosystem: Environmental > Terrestrial > Soil > Coastal area > Acid sulfate soil | place: Finland: Risofladan, Vaasa | collected...
ACTTTGGTCCACCTTTCATATCTTGTGATAACGAATTAGCAAATTTTTTGACACTATCTTGTGTCCAGCCCTTGGGATATTTGGAGAAGCCAGCTTCGACAACTCTACCCATTACGGTCATTGGTTCACCGCAACATACGAGTGGTCCTTTACCTGGCTTGTTTATTGTTACCTCACGACCGCAAACTTTACAACGTAGACGGTCACTCTTTTTGATCTCCTGTGCTTCCTGAATTTTGTTCAGGTACTTTTTTATCCCCATTTTTAAAATCCTCCAGAGCCATATTAATATTTTGAGTTAATTTTTTTAAAGTTGGTACTTCGTCCACATATCTTAAAAACATCCAACCTTCTTTTTCAATTTCCTCTTGTCGATAAGCATCGTATTTTTCATCAGGATGCCAATATGAACCATCATATTCTATAGCTAAATCCAAAGCAGGGACCGCTATATCAATCGAATATCGTCCACATGGATAATTCAATATTGGGTATGGGAGAACTTCTTGACACAGTCTAAACAACTCTACCTGTGGTTTAGAAGGATTTGTAATGAATTGATTGCAATGAGCTGCTCCGCCATTAATCATATATTGTTTTCTTTTATGCCTCCATTCAACCCCACCCAATTGATTTGAATCGTCATTCCATGCTTTTTTAACTTTTTGACTAATTTCTTTTTTAACTTTATTTGTATATGATTCTTTATGTTTTAATATATATTCTTTTTGATTATATATACTATTTTTATCTTGTCGATTAATTTTCATCTTTTTAGACATCATTTGTTTATATTCAACATTACTCCATGTTTCTTTTTGTTTATAACTAATCATATCATGTCTATTTTTACTATTTAATTTACTATCAAGATCTTTCCAATGTTCTTTCATTTTTTGACTTTTTATTTCGATAACTAAATCTTTTTTATAGGGGCATTTATCGTTTTTCCATAATTCTTTCATAAATTTAGAATGTTGTTTTTTTTGTTTCTTTGTAATTATATGTTCTTTTTTAACTGAATTAGCTGAACATTTATAACCACAAAATCTTCTATAACCTTTAGTAAAACTATGAAATTTAGTTTTATTTTCACATGTTGGATTTTCACAACAATCCTCATTTTCTTTTTTAACATATAAATCATAATACTTTTTTATATGCATATTATGATATTTTTTATTTGTAATATGACCTATAAGAGATATTATAGATTTAAAATTAGTATTACATGCTTTACATTCTATGTTATCTTTCATTGAGATATTCCTGTAATGCAAATCTAGCAAGAGAGTACGCATCAGCCAAATTATCATCATTAAATTCAACGCCCCATTTCTTGTAGACTTTTAGAAGCATTAAATCTTTTTTTGCTCTACCATTACCTGTAACAAACTTTTTTAATGTTCCTGGTGCAACAACTTTAAAATCAATTTTTGCACGTTTAAGCATTAACCTAATCATGTAATGTAAAGCACCCATTTGTAGTATAAAGGCACCATTACTACCATAAGATGGACCTTCAATACAAACAGAATGTAAACTCATTATGTTACGTATAAATTTATACTCTTTTTCGAGTTCAACCAATCTATCTTCTACTTCTTTAGATATAGATCCAAACAGTTTTTTCTCAATTATTTTTGCATCTTTATCCAGGACAACAATGGCAAATCCATTATATGAGGGGTCCATTCCAACAAACATTGGATCCCTTAATACACTCCAATCATTAGTTTTATTTTCAACTTTCTTCGCTGCTCCAATCACTCCAAGTTTTTTCTTGGTATCATTTTCCGGCATTATAACATTTCCTTTATATCATTCAGCAGTTTTCCTTTATCAGGAACTTCATCTATATATCTTAAAAATATCCATCCATCATCTTCTATTTGTTTCTGTCTATGAGTATCATACTTATCATCTTGATGCCAATACGATCCATCATATTCAATTGCTATCCCCAGTTGTGGTATAGCAATATCAATTGAGTATCTTCCACATGGATAATTCATTATTGGATATGGTAACACTTCTTGACACAATCCAAATAACGCTACTTGTGGTTTTGATGGATTTTGAATAAAACGATTTGCATGTGCTGCTCCGCCATTATTCATCCACTCTTTATGTTCTTTTGTTCCAACCCAATGTTCGTAACCATTGTTTTCTAAACATGTTTCCTTTTTCTTTTCTTTCACTTCTTCAATTTGGGAAATATTCTTAACTCCGTATTTTTCGATACAAGTTTTCTTTGCTTTTTTTCTGTTGTTATTATACACACCACTTTTCATCTTTGTATGTAGAATCTTTTTATTAAACTCAGGGTCCTTCTTTGTACATTCTCTTGAGCAATGTTCATGATATCCCTTAGTTAAATTTTCAAAATTACATTTATTGCTACATCCAGGAGTTTTACAAATACCTTCATTTTGTTTTTTAAGATACTTATCATAATACATCTTAGTCGTTATCCCTGAATGATGCCATCTTAAATGTGACAAAAATCCAAAAATTCCTTTTTGTTCTTTGTTACATATCCTACATAAGTATTTGTTTTTATTCATAGTTACCCGTGGTCGATGCGCACATTTGGGATATACAATCTTTCCAGCATTTCAATAACCTCACGTTTCATCTCCTTTCCTTCATCAAAAACATCAGACTCTAACGGAATTTCCCCAAATGGAGTTCGTAACGAACCTCCACCATATCGTTTTCTAATTCGCCCAATAATAATTAAGATGTCAGCCAATGCTAATTTTTTATAATACTCATGTAAATCATTTGGTATTCCGCTCAAATCATGTGGCTGCTCTCTTTCATATTCAACTGTAATAACCCCTAGTGAACTTTTTGGAAGCGGAGATATTCTGATTATATTTGGATGTCTAAATTCAAATGTATAATCAAATGATGAAAACATCTTTACAGTCATGGCATTACTGACAGCTAAAGCCCACCCAGGAAGCTCTCCCATACCCATTGGACCCAGAGGTGGATGCCCAAGTAAATAAAGATCGCTTGAAGATGAGTAAAAGTCGACTACATTTAATATTTCAAGTCCTTGCGGATCATGAATATAAAACTCATTAGCAACGCCAGGCACTTTATTAGAGGCGAGATCTAAACTCATACCTACCTTCCACACCTGCGGGACATAGTAGGCAAATTCCTTTAAACTATGCTCTGTAGTATATTCAATTATTTTTGTATCGTCAAGTTCTAGGTGCATAAATGGCCACCCGAGATTGTCTTTAATATAACTTAGTACTTCTGTTTGTGTTAGCATGGGTTATATCCTCATATATAAAGGAAGTCAATTGAACTTTCCTCTAAATATACCCCAGTTTTTGTAAGTGCTATTTTCAGAGATTCGAGAGGATAAACTTTATCATCTTCCAAGACTCTCTCTATCATTTTTCGTTTTTCAATCATTTCAGTTGTACTGGGGTCATCTAAAGCTCTTGATATTAATTCAAAAGAGACTAATTTTAAATTATCTGACACAGTCTTTTTATTGACTTCCGCATCAACTACCTTTTGTAAATATTTGTTCGAAATGCTGGGAGGCAAAGGATCGAATAAATTTTCACCATTTTCCACCTTTTTGTATACTTCCCCCATACTTCCGGTCATTGCTGTAATCTGTGGAAGTATATCTAAGAATCTTGCTGGACCAACACCTTCAACTCCAGTTACATTGTCACCAGGATCTCCTATAACAGCCATTGCTAATGGTAAATAAATATCCGCATAGTCACAAGGTCTTTTGAGAAACGTACTCATTATATTTCCAGCTCGTATTATCTTTTTGTTCTTACCCGCCTTAGAGAAAATATAAGAATCCTCAGCAGCACATTGCCACATATCATGATCATTACTATAAAGTATATACCCAATGTTTTCATTAAGAGGAACCTTTTTTCTACTAAGAAGATAATAAGGAACAAAATCGGCTTCAAGATGTGACATTCTCACAACCTTGACACCAGGCATTTTATTACATGCCTGATCAATCAAACGAAAATTGTTATGAAGTATCTTCCAGAATAATTCTCTATCCGCTCTATCCAAACCATAAAGATCATCAATTTTCCTTGAAATCTTATATTGCTTACTTATATTCAAATGATAATAGGACTGCCCTGTTTCAAAGAAGATGATAAAATTTATATCAATACCCCTTTTCATCCCATAGATTTTATGAAAGGATAAAAAAGAAATGACCGAGGAAAAAATTGATGTGTCCATAAACTTTGTTTGCTTAGAACTTTCAAGAATATTAACAATCGCATGTTCCATGTACGTTGTTTGAAGTGTATTTTTCAGATCAATAAAAATTGTTAATTTCTTATAATTACCATACGAAACCATTTCATCAAGTATAGCATATGTCGGATAGTAACTAAGCAATGAACTTGGGTGCATAAACTCCTCCTCACTTATCTGGGTCTACTATACGTCTATTATGTACGCGCATCAAATGTTGTACCTCATGTCCCAAAGTTTCATCATCTGGATCAACCATACCATTTTCAAGAAACTTACCTTTCACACAAATCTTTCTGTCATAAAGCCAAGCTAATCCATCGTTATTTATACAATCCTCAGCAACATAGATAGTTGTGGCTGGGATATGTACTATGCATTTTGGTTCCTTTATGTCAGCTGGGTCGTGGTGATCCCCACAACTACACAGGGAAAGAAATAAAATGGTCATTAAATAAAAAGGTATCATTCTCATTCTGCATCTTCCACGATAGCTGATCTTGAATAAACATTAATAACGACCGACCCCAAATCTGTTTTGATCTGATTATATGATAGATTTTGATTTGGATCTTTATGCATTTTAAATTTCAACTCTGAATCATGCTCAATACAAAACGGTACAGCAGAAAGATTTGATGTATAACTTCCATCAAACTCAATGCTTGTTGGGATTTCGCTTTTGAATCTGGCTGTTTGATCTTTTGATTGTGTAGATGCTACAATCATTGCTTTATCACCACTGAACTTAACTTGTAATGATTGTGTGTTAAAGTTATCAGTTATAATTCTAATTCTTTCTGACACAACACTACTCAAGTCATCACTCAATACAAGTTCATTTTCATCAAGTAAGAAGATATTATCTCTTTCTTCTTCTGTCATATATTTATTATCCATGAACTCCATTGCTGGGAATAAGAATTTAATTGACGACACTTCATCTGAAATAATGAAAAAGCTGTCGCTTTCTGTTTCTCCCTCATGAATTTCAAGAGCAACATCATTACCAGCAAATGTTTTTAATAAATCCAATTTCTTCTTCAAATTGGTAATGGGGATTGCTGCGTCTGTAATCAATGATGTTAAGTCCATTTCAAATACTGATGTTAAGTCATTCGTTCTCTGGCGAATCATTCCACTTCTAACATCAACGTCATTACAAATCTCTTTTAAGTTTGTTAGACATCTCAAAAATGTGTTGAAGTCTTCGCTATCAAATTCGATTCTTGTCATTCGTTTACTACTCCCTTCCTGTTTATTTTTCACACTTTAATTTTTCCTGCTTTGTAGAGTCGTTTTGTTTGTTGATATATCTGTCTTGGACCCATTTTCTCAGTCTTTCTTCCACATTCATTTCTAATAGTCAGCAATACGTCTTGTGTATTGCTAAGAATATACTTTCTTATTTGTTTCACTTTTGTTTGCCTCATGCGTCCTCCTGGTTGATTTTCTTAATTGCTGTAACGTATATAAATTTATCTTCTTTTACTTCTTCTGAACTAAAAAAATCTAAAGTTACAAAACAATCCTCTTCCACCTCAACGACCTCCATAACTTTTTCAGCAACATTTTTGGCGCCTGAGTCAGCTGAGTTAATAGGAATATAAAAAATCATCATCACAGCATCACTGCCTTCATAAACACAATTGAACATACATAAGTTGTTTCCCATTAATTTGTATAGCTTTTCTTGTGCTGCTGCCTTACAAAATAGATTGTAATACTCAATCCTTTCATGGGAGCCATCATATTTAATTCCCGATTCAACTGTGCTTTCAAAAATTTCTTTTAATCTATCTCTTTGTGTAGTGTGACTCATTACCTATATTCTCCTTTACATGACAGTGATGGGTGATACTTTTCCGTCACCAAAATCCTTTCCGCTTTTATTATAATAAACTTTTAATGTATTCATTAAATAATTATACTTCTTTTTTAAATTTTTATATTGCCAGATTGGTATTCCTCTATCTGATAAAATAATAACATCAGGTTTAAATACTTGCTCATAGTATATAATACTTTTTAACAAAGTACTAAACTTTGAAGAAAGAACTGATGCGTATAATTTAACCTCGTTTTTGATGTTTAAGTGATCAAATATGTGTTCTGAAAAAATATCAAATATTCCCTCTGCTAGAACGATTTTCTTTGATTTTGGATTGTTTCCGCGCAATTTATAATAATCAATGAATGAGGAATACTGAATCTTTAATTTATAATATCTCATATTGTGGGTGTGATCAATATTTCTGAATACAGCAGTCGTCCCATTTTCTGTTAAGAATCCAACAAAATTATTGTGTAGATAATCCCGCAGTCTAAACAATGTCTCATCTACAGGAATATTATTAATAGAAATAAATTCATACACGTCAAAAATCAAACCTTTTATTTGACTAACAGGAATGTTTGCAAACCTCAGTCGTTTGTTGATATACATTTCTTTATATGGAAACATCTTAGGATTCAATATTGGCAATTGAATTTCTTTAAGAGATGTGTCTTTATCAACAAAAATTGTTTTGTTCTTTGTAAGTTTTTTAAGGGCATCTTTATCAACAAATTGATCTGATATATCATGCCCCTCAAGGACTGATAATATTTTTCTTAATGTGCCACTCTTTTCGCAGGTAGCATGAAAGCAATGAAAGATTGGAGCTTCTAAAGAAATATACATATGATAGTGATCTTTTTGTTTACCGAACTCACACCACGGACAAGGGATAATTAAATTCTTAGATGTTTCTTTTACTTTGGCATTGAGTTTATCTTCTAAATAATCAACAAACTCATCTTGATAAATTCCTATCAATCGTAAAACCTCCCATCATCACTTACATGTATTCTTTGGATAAACAAAGGTAAACCGAAGTTAAACCAATGACCACAACCATTACACTTTACATTTTGTGCTGCACCCCCGCACGGACCTTCTTGAAATGACTCACATCCACAATCTGCGCATGAATTATATTTCAAAAATTCTTCCATGAGTTTTTTATCATCCATTATTATTTTTTCACATGCTTGTGTACAAGCAGCTCTAACCAAACAATTATCAGATGAACATGGGTGTTTAAAATCTTTTGCTGTTTTTTCACGTTTCCAAAATTTCAAGTTCATTATTTACCTTCCCATAATATGTGCTATCCAGTCTACAACTCCAGTCATATTACACTCTTTGCATCCAATACTATCACAATTTCTACACATGTAATCAGATTCACTAACCTTCATTCCACCCGAAACTCCTATATAACCAATTCCAAAACAGGCATCACAGTATGATTTACCATCCCAATGATATCCACCATCTTGAGATTTACCACAGTTTTCCAATCCCACCCCATTACATATTTCACATATAACAACATTGGCAAAATCAAAGTATGCCGGACTTTGCTTTTTTATAAAAGAATGAAGTATATTTGCCCGGTGACTTTGTGTGGAATCAAGATACATTGGATTATCCCATTGCGGCTTTTCTATATGCTTGTAATGAGTTAATAATATCAAATATCATTGCCATAAAATGCATATGTGGAACTAAAGCATTTTGATGTCCATTTGAATATTTATTAATGATAATCTTTGCTGGAGCTGGAATGTTGTTACCAAAGAATAACTCTGTGTAAACATTACGATATTCTAGATCTTGAATTGACACGATCTCAACAATTGAATTTACAACACCGCCTAATTTGTTTGCTTGTCCTTTTTCAATAAAACTGATAATTTGTCGTATAAAAGTAACAATCTTTCGTTCATTTGTAATAACATCTTTTTCACTAAGTTTAAGTTTGCCTTCCCATGAAGCACGTTGTAAAGCATTAACGATTTTACGAACGTCAGGATATAAATTAGTAATCGCAACCTGAATATCAGCATCTTTATAATCTACCTTTTCTGCTTCAAGAATTGTTTTACAATATCTTAAAACAAACTCTTTTGGTATTTGACTAAATACATATGGAATAAACCTACTTTGAATTGGATCGGGAATTCTTGAAAGATAGTTGCATGTGAATATAAAACGTCCATAAGCAACATGATATTTTTCAATCAATGCTCTAAGTGAGTCATATCCATCTGGTGTAAGCTTATCTGCTTCATCAATAAAGACAACTTTATACTTATCTCCACCAGGTGGGTGTTTTAAAAACGGTTCAATCACATCATCCACAAAACCAATACCACGTGTCTTTCTTGATGAACCATTCACAGAAAGCATGTTATCATCTTTTCTGAATAGAACCCCAGTGTTTGAACATAATACTCTTGCTAATGTAGTTTTTCCACCGCCTGGAGGACCTGAGAATAATAGATTTGGTAATTCACACTTAGCAATCATTCTTTTAAAATCTAATGTGTATCGCTCAGGTAAAGCCAAATCCTCTAATTTTTTTGGTCGATACTTCTCAACCCAAATTGAATCCATTAATTCGCTCATTGATTCTCCTTACTTTTAAATTCTATATGTGCCATAATATTAGCACTCAAAACAATTAGTATTATTTAGCAAATGAATATACGCTTCTTCTTTCATATAATCATGAGCCCCTTCAGCCTTTATTGTTTCTCTTATTAATTTATATGCTTCATCTCCACATATCAATTTGTTGTCACTACAATAGATAAATGAGTCCATTATGAAAATGTCTACGTTTGGAATTTCTTTTAATATAAGAATAAAAGTTGCTGCAATATGTGGTTTTGTTGTTGCTTGAAATGCAACATTCAGCGTTTTATCCTGGTGAATAAATAATACTAAATTTTCGCAAAAAAATACATACTGTCCGTCCTCACCATCATGGTGTTTAAATATTTTAATATCATACTCTTCCAATTTTTTAATAACTTGTTTTACTCTACGCTTCATCTATGTGTGAACCTCCGAGAATGTAATTTATATTATGTTCCGAAAGCAAAAAAAAATTGCTGGGTGGGGACCCGAAGGTCCCGTCCAGATTATTTTGACTTCTTTTTCTGTTTTTGCTGACCTACCCGAACTTTGTCAGCAACCTTTTGATCCTCGGTTATTGTTTTGAGAAAGTCATCTGCGAGAGGACAGCCGAGAACCCACTTCTTAGCCGGAAATGCATAAGCACCACAAAATTTACCATCCGCTCGTGAACAGACTGTATTCTTTTCTTCTATGATTTTCGCACATTGCTCAACCAATGGAGTTCGTTCCCTCATCAGTTTTTCAAATTGTTTATCTACAACCACCTTCTTTTCCTTTTTCGATTTTTTAATAAAGTTTTCCAATGTATTACTTCTCCTTTCAAATCCAAGCGTTAGTAATTATGAACAACTTCTCTCTTGCTCGGGTGACTGCAGTATATAACCATTTGGCATAATACTCGTCATCCCACCTTGACGTCCGTTGTTGAAAAACTATAACCTTTTCCCATTCTGATCCCTGAGATTTATGAACTGAAATTGAATAACCATAATCAAAGAAATCAACTGCAGGAAATCCTTGGTCGGCAGCATATTCTCTCTGTTGATTTAATCGTTTTGTTTTATCATGCATAGTATATGTAACTTCACCAAAGCATTTTTTAGAAACCATACATTCATAGATTTCGGTATCAATCTCAACAGTCATTCTAACGAGTCCTTTATCAGCAGGCATTAACCATAACAATTTTCCGATTTGCCCATTCATTATTTTGATGTAATGATTGTTTTGTAAACAAACCACTTTTTCGCCAGGATACGGTATTGTTTCTTTGAAACTCAATCGCTCACGTATTTGATCATTAAGATTCGCTCTGGTTGTATTAAAGGCACATAGAACAATCAAGTCATCATCAAAATCAACTTTATGATCCCAAATCTGTTTAGCGTGTTTACTTCTCCAATCCAAACTAAAAACTTCTGGTGAAAAGAATGTATTCTCTGGAATAAATCCCTCTTCTCTAACAAATTTTGAAAGTTTGATAATTGGAGAATTTAAAGCTTGTCTGTGAATTGTGTTTAATTTGTAATCAGGATTTTCTAATAAATTAAAACTGCTTCCAATTGGAGGTAATTGTCCTGTATCCCCAACAGATATTGTTGTTTTTTCATAATATTCAAGATCCCTCCAAATCTCTTTTGATACCATTGATGCTTCATCAATAATAAAAATATGAGGCCATATATCATCACGGTCTTTACGGGTCCAGTCAGTAATAACATAACATTTTAAAATGGGATCCCACTTGGTTTCTGCTTTATAAATAAGACCGTGAATGGTACCAATGTAATCATTTTCATATAATGCTTCGGCATCGACAAGTTTGCTTTTCAATACACTTGATGCCTTGCCTGTAAAAGTTAAAAAGGCGACCGATATCTTTGGGAAATCGGCCGCCATCTTTTTACGAAGCTCAGCTATCAATGTAGTTTTTCCAGTTCCAGCATATCCAACAATTGTTGTTTTGAATATATCAGGATCCCATCTTCTCCAGGCATAACCACATTGACCAATTCGATGCAGGATATCGCTGATCGTGTTTTTCTGCTCAGTAGATAACTGCACTATTCTTGTTTCTCCTCTGTGTCTGGTATTGTTGATCTGTAAGTCACGAATTTACCTATGGCAGTATAAACCTTGCCAGCATAAGCGTCACTACCACCGACATACCTAAATAAACCCTTTGTAACATTCCCCTTTTCTTCCTCAATGTGAATCTTCAAAACTTTGATACCACATTCTATACCGGTATCAATGTCATGTAGATCACTAACTTTCTCGAGTCCAAATTTGGATGCCCATTCAGGCATGACCTGCATTAATCCACGAGCATTAGCACTACTAACCGCAGAAGGATTAAATGCAGATTCAACTTCAATAATCCCAACAACTAACTCGGGAGATATTTCAAGTTCCCTCGATTTTATAACTATTTGTTTTGCAATATCAAGTGATGTTGTTTTTGGAATCAATTGATATCTCTTGTCGATATAAATGAATATATCTCGTTCAAGTACTGCATCTTGGGAAGTATCGGGTGGCTGGGTTTTAAGTAATTCAATTCTATCGAATAAGTTTTTGTTGGTGGTTTGTAGGTCCGAAATCAAGTTCTTTTCAGACTTTTGATTTGTAAGAATGTGTTTATACCAAGGTGCGGATGTTATAACAATAGTAATAAATATAAGAAATATAACAGAGCCAATTCCGAATTTACGAATTTTTGGTAATATAATATTTTGTTCTTTACTCATAATATATGTTCTCCTTTTAATATTAGAAAACTATCCATTTAATTAACATAAAAGACCCGACTGCCCACGGCATAATTATACAAACAACAACAGTAAATGCAAATGCATACGCCTTTAACATCGCTTTAAATTGTGCTTTCTCTGAAAACATTTCAAATTTTGAGTCATCATACGGTTCACTTTGTTTGTCCATTTTTATCCTCCTATTTTAAATTCGTTTCAAATTAAAGTTGACCATCAAATCCTTTTCATAAATTTATATATATAGTTCTGGGATATTAATCTTAGTATTAAGAACAAAAAACAAAACTATAAAAGGAGATTATAGAATGAGTATTGATGATGAAGCGGATGCATTATTGAAGAGATGGAATGCTCAACAGAGTAGAGTTCAGGGATTAAATCCAAATATGAATCAATTCGGAGATTCAGATTTAAGTACAGATCAGTCACCACATTTAATTAAGGGTGGATCAAATCCACTTTCCCCAGATCAAACTCCGAGAGACCCAGTCAATTCTGTTCGGCCAATGGATTTTTCAATTAAAAAATCTCCGCCTTCTATGCCAAAAGGGATGGAAGGTTTTTCATCTGGTGGATCAGTTCCTGGTAGCTCACCACCAGGGCAGATGTCTGGGGCATGTTCACAATGTGGAACAATGCACCCACCAATAACAGATGGTAAAAAATGCCCTCTAGCGCCAGTTGTTTCCGACCCCTCACAAGCGGGAGGGCTTGATGATATGATAATCAACAAACATTTAGTTGATATGAGAAATATCATTATGTCCCAATTTACATCAAAAGGAATCAAAGACGGAAAGAAATTTTTCCAATATGCTGTCATTGAGTTAACAAAAGCTTTAGAAGCTTATAATGAGTGAAGTACAAGAAGACTCTGTCTATATTGAGTCGGTCAACCATTGAGGAGGTATATTGATTGAATACTATAATTAGGAATGTTGGTAACTATACGGTGATAGAAAGAATTTTAGATATTTCATCTTTTGGTAAGGATATATATTCAGGAAATGTTAAATATCGAAGTCCAAAATCAGTTGTTGAGCCAATTTATAAAAATAGAGTAACATATTTAAAGAAGGATGTTGAAGGTAGAATTATACTTGATGGAAAAGAATATGATTTAGTATTACATTATAATCTTATATTGAATATTATATGTAAGGGGGTATATTAGTTGAAGCAATATAATATGAAAGTTTTAGATTTAGAAATACAAAAAGTTGGGATAACAGTTGAAAGTATCATCAATGAAGTTGGAGATCAGAAGTTTGTTGGGTTAATTTCTGATGTTTCTGTCAAAACTGAGAATGATAAATGTATAGGAAAAATAATCCTTTTGTTAAATCCAAAAAAGAAATTTATAGTACTAAATCAAATTGTAGAATTTATCCCAAAGTATATAAGATATAAACATAGTTATGTTGGAAATGATGATTTTTATTTGATAAGCGATCATTGGATTAAACCTTATTCTCCAGAACCAAGGATTGAAGTACCAATAAAAATTCTAGATGTTGAAACACAAAAAGAAATTACTATTATGAGAGAGTTAACTTATAAACAATTTCGAGAAAATCGTCTTCTTGAATTTACAGGAAAATACAGTTACAGATTCATTGAGGCATATAACAACTTTGTGAAGATGTATAAGAATCATCAAAGATATCATGCTATAAATGCAACAGTTAGAAACTATAGAATACCCCAAGAGAAGTTAGTGAGTTTGATTGGTGTAATTGGTAATGAAAAAAGAAAGATTAAAACTGAATGGTTGACTTATTTAAATTATCATATTCAGCAAAATCAAGCTCAATTGAAAATTCAAAATCTGATGCAGAGGTATAAACAAACCCCATCTCAAAAAATTATTAGTATCAAAAAGTAACTTACTATCTGTAAGGTACCTTATATTATATGTAATATATTATATACTCATTATCTAAATATAAAATTAAAGAAATAGTCGTAAATATAAAAGTGCATTAATACGCAGTGGCGTAGGTACCCTTAAAGACCCTGCGCGGGTGCGGGACCCTCCGGGTCCATCCGAAAGGATATAGTAACAAACAAACATAGAGAAAAATTGAAAGGAGATTAGTGAATGAGCAACGAGGCTAAATGGTTCAGTCAAACATTACTAACATTCAAGGATAAACAATTTGCTACAGATGGTTATTTAAGAGTAGCTATTTCAACCAACACAGAAGATTATAAATTCTTCAACCCACCAATATTTAATATTTCAATTAGCAATGCAAATAATTATCAAAAATCATGTAATCTAAACATTCAGAATGTTGAAGATTTAGTTGAGTCTTTTGATAAAGCATTCAAACAACCAAATGGAAATGAATTAGAAGTAGAAAAGCACTATAATAAAATGTCTAAAATTTACTTCAAATTTACAATGGACACATCAACTCAAAATAGGGTTGTAATGATTGAAATATTTTCAAGTGATTCAGATGCAGTTAAAGTCATAATTCCTCTCAAACCAACATTTCAATCATTTCTGAAACGTCTGAGATTTTTTGGTCAAAATTATGATAATATATGTATGAGTTTGTTAAGCAACACTATCAATTTTGAGTCTATACAAATTATTCAGCAATTACCAGGATTGATTAAAGGTATATCATCTCAGATTACGGAGCAGGTTATTATCCCAGATTCCCGCGCACCCGAACCAGAGGCCGCCGAGGTAGCCATAACGGATACTGTGAATTATGATTTTGATAAATTCCTTGGTGATGATATGGAGAATGTGAAGATCCCTGAGATTGAGGACGGTGGGATAGTTGAGCAGAAACAAGCAGCACCGGCTGTACAGGTAGATAGTATATTCGTGAATAAGGTATTGCGGAACGACTTAATTAACCTTGAGAGTAAGCTGACGAGTTTTGCTGTATCTAAAAATCCAGTTTTGGATATGGCAGAAGATTTGAGGATGCAGATGGGATTTGATGTACTATCGGGAATAAATGAGGACGATAAGAAGTCATTGGTATATATCTCTAAGTTATTGACAGATTGCAACTCAAAAGCATACACAATTAACAATGTAGCTATTCCCGATAAAACTCCTTCGTTGAAGTTTAAGGGAAAAGATACAGAAGAAAATATTGAGTTTGCTAAAGATATTTTGACTATAATCGGTTTTATGAGAATATTACGTAGGAGATTAGAGACAAAATTTGATAACGCATATGATAGCAAAGCAATGGTTTATATGTATTTGAGATTTATCATGGATGCTTATTGCTTTAGTTTCTTACAGAAATTCACACATAGTGAGATTAAATCTACAATCTCAAATAGATTTAAACACTTCAATGAGATTGGAGTGTTTGATGCTTATCATAAAATGATTGAAACTAATAACTGTACACCGATTACATTATATGATTTAGAAGTGTTCTCAGATGAAGTATATGATACAATTGTAAAAACTCCTATGATTGATGAAGTACATGAGAAGCTATATTCAAGCGGTTCTATAAAACTGCCATCCAAGAATACGTTTAATTTAGAACAAATTATAAATGAGTTTGTTGTTCTAGAAGTTAATCAGATGATGGGGTTTGATTTCAAAGAAAAAGCTGCAGTTGATAAACTGAAAGAATCAGGTATCACTGATGAAATGATTAAATTTTTCACAGGAAACAAACAGGTTCAGAAATCAGGTGGGTTGAAAACTAAAAAGATTACCCCACTTCAACGAGTAGTTGAAAAATTCAAACAAGACATTCCAGTTACTTATCAAGAAGAAGTCATTGAGCATGTTAAGGAGTTGGAATATGATAAATTTGATTTTTCAAATTGTAAATGGCCGCTAGAAGAATTTGATAGTCGAGTGGTTGTTGCATTATATGTTTGGGATGTTGAATCTGATCCTGAGATGAGATCAAATTTTCAGCACTTTATGTCATTAGTTGAAAGTGAACAAATGACAAAAGAGGACATTATTATTACAAACAAAGAACCTGAGAAGAAAGAAGAATTTGGATTTGAAAATATAAATTTTGAATTAGAATGAGGAAATACGAATGTCACTTAAATTAGGTAAGTCGTTTAATCGAAGTTATTCTATGCGTATTCCTATTTTGGATGGGTATTATAACATTAGTTTATTCTTCGATAAGAAATCAACATTTCTATTATTTAGAGTTGATCCCGATTTCTCTCATGGTTCATTTCAGAGAAATATTAAAATTAATATGTTCAAGAATTTAGAGCAATCAAAATTCTGTGAAACATTTGTAGATCTTCATAATTATAGAAAAAATACACTTGATATATCGAATCAATATGAGAAGATTAAAGATGAATATACACATGATATTTCAATGGTATTAAATGAATCTATTGTACTTGCAAAAGTTGAGTTATATGACAAAGATATTTTTGATACCTTGAATGTGTATGGATTTACACTTAATTCTTATGTTGATGAATTTTTGTTTATTATAACTGAGCGACACAATGTATTAAAAAGGCTTGGTAAAAAAATCGTTAGGACAAGCGGACTTCAAATCTCTACCACTCCAGCACTTGATTTGCTAGATGAGTATTATAATGAAAAGCAAACTTCAACATCTGCTGGACGTGATGGGTTTAAGCCACAGCGTTCAAAGGAAGATGTTATTAAATTTTCTGACGCTGAAAAAGAGGCAACAAAGGATGAGTCAAACTAGAGAAAGATATCACTTTATTCATAACGTATTTGCAAACTTTTACAAGGATATGTTGGACTGGTTTTCAACAACACTATATCCGAGGTTTGAATATCGCGTTATCGGTACCTATGATAAAGCTGTTGAGTATATTCAAAAGCAATGTCAATATGACCGAGAAACCGACATGCCCATGTTGCCTGCTTTAATCTTAAACCCAAATGGTGATTTTGAACCGGCAGATGCAAATGCAGGTGGAGCACAATTTTGGAGATATCCGAACTTATCACCGACCCTAGCAAAGAGATTGTTTAGACCGATTTATCGGGATGATCGTGTTACTATGAACGCATCGTTTATTCGTATTAAAGGCGAGATAGAACTGATCATGCTTTTAAATAGTTTTTACGAATATTGTGATATCCGTATGCTTTTCATCAACATGTTTGGTGGAATGAATCGAATTATATATCCAATATTTTTTTCATCATTTATTATTTTACCTGACTCATTTAAAACATATAAATATAAGAATGATTATGTTCCATCGGCTAACTATACACTAGATTGGTCAACAGCTGGAGCATATGATTTATTGGTAAGATCGACAGCAAGAAATGAGTTTGTTTTACCATTAAATATTAAACCACAGATTTCATTACAAGGTTTAAATGATACAAGTAATAGATATGGTGGTGCAGATTCAATTGCTGAGTGGAAACTTGGAGCAACGATAAACTATGAAATAGAAATACCAAATTATCTTGTATTGGAAACTGATTATTTAGCTGAAAAAATAGAGTTTGAAATTAGGTATGGTTCTGCATTTTCAGCTTATAACGATTTCCGTCCTCCAGAAGATCGAATGCTATTCAATTATACTTGGGATTGGGGACTTATCCCTAAAACTAACAATCCAGATAAATTAAATATTCCAATGACTCAAGTATCGGACAGCGAAACTCTTAATGATACTTTACTTACTGTTGATAATGAATCAGGGTGTTATTCACTTAGTACTGACAGCACAAGCGACACTTCAATTATTGGCGATTTTAATTATAACAGTAGATATTTTCATGAAGTTACCCAAGAAGACATAGATTCAATTTCAGATGGTACTTCGTATTTATATATAAATTTCTATGACTCAACGGCTTGGGAACCACCAACATTAGATTTTCCAATTGTTTATCCAAAAATTTTAATTGTAAACTCGAGAGATGGTGCGTTAAATTTTGGGGATCACTATGAAATAATTAATAATGGATGGACCCTAATGATAAAAACAAACGATACGGTTACACTTGAAGTTGGATGGATTCTCGAGTTATTTGTTTACAGATTAGTGAGGCCAGACTTATGCGAGCAATAAAAAAATTAAAGTTACATTTAGAGTCAATGATATCTGACGATGATAAAGTAGAAGAAGTTGTGAATGTGGCTGCTGGTATTATTGTAAAAGAAGACGAAAGTGGGAAACCTTCAGTCCTTCTAATTCAACGAGCTGCTGATGATCATTGGCCACTACACTTTGAGTTTCCAAGGGGTAAATGCGACAAAGGTAAAAATGAAGATGTTCACAAGTGTGCTATTAGGGAAATAAAAGAAGAAACTGGACTCGATGTTGAAATTGAGATGTTTCTGGGTAAATTCGTATATTATGCGGATAGAGGAAAAAGAAAAAGCATTTGTTATAATTACAAATGTCGTATGAAAAATCCAAATCAAAAAGTTAAGTTGTCAAATGAACATGATCAATATTTATGGATTATAGAAGCTGGACAGGCTGAATTGCTCGTTCATCCAGATCAAAAACGATTTATTGATCAAGTTTTAAGCACTGAAAATCCAATTAAAAATACACCAACCAATGACTTTACTGTGAACAATACATTGGACGAAATAATGAGAAGGATAAAATGATAACTCTGAAAATAAAGGAAGTTGGGCATACTGTTGCAATACCGGGTTTACAAGTTGCAAGGAGCCCAGTAATTCTGGATATTTCAAAGTTGGACATTCGTGTTGTTTATATGTATTTAAAAACTTCAGGTATTGAGAAGTATGAGATTATTGCTGAAACTTCACAAGGATTAAAAGAAAACTATACACAAGAGGATTTTGATGTGTTTGAAAAACAAAAACCTGACTCAAAACAAAAGGATTTAAATAAGAAGTTTGCAAAACTTGAAAAGATGATGAAGATACTTTTATCCAGAGAAACGGGAAATACAATCCCAGATAAAGAACAAATTAATAATAAATTAGATAGACTTGAGAAACTATTTAAAGATGGAATTCAATTTGTTGATAAAACCCCAGCGAGAAGAAAAATATTGAAGGGGGACGAACCTGAGATTGAAGAATTAAACTCCTTCATTCCTGAGGTTGATATAAGTGATATGAAACTTAGTTCAGATAACATAAAGAAAGTTAAAAAGGATGAGGATGATGGACTTGAAACTTCCGTTGATATGCTATCTGATTTAATGAGAAGGGGATAATGAAAAACGAGTTAATGTCTAATAATAAAAGAATTCCGTGGAATAAAGGCAAAAAAAATATTTACTCAGAAGAAACTTTAAAAAAAATGAGAGATGCGAAAAGAGATTATATTCCGTGGAATAAAGGGATTTGCCATTCATCTGAAACAAGGCAAAAGATTAGTGAAGCGAGAAAAGGAAACCCTTTAAGCGAGAATCATATTAAAAATTTGAAAAAATCTTTTGAAAATAGAGAACATCCAATGCTTGGAAAAACTCATTCTAATGATAGTAAAAAAAGAATGAGTAGAAATAGTAGAATGTCCATTTCTAAAATAAAAATAAAATATAAGTTGTTTTCTAAAATAGAAAAGATGAGATATAATCCATATAAACAAATTGAAGAAAGAGAGATACAAGTACATTGTAAAAACCATAACTGCCCAAACTCAAAAGAATTGGGTGGTTGGTTTACACCCATAAAAAGTCAGATGTATGAAAGAATACGTTGTCTGGAAAAAAATGGAACTGATAATTCTTATTTTTATTGTTGTGATGAATGTAAAATTGAATGCCCATTATATAATTTACAATCAGACCCATTTAAACAAACAGAAAATAATTATACTGAAAATGAATATCAGCAATTTCGAGAATATGTTCTGTGTCGAGATGACTATAAATGTCAATATTGTGATGACCCAGCAACTATTGTTCATCACGAAAGACCACAAAAGTTAGAACCGTTTTTTTCATTGGACCCGGATTTTGCATGGTCTGTTTGTAAAGAATGTCATTATAAATATGGGCATAAAGATGAATGCTCAACTGGAAATTTAGCGAATGTTATATGTTTTGATAGGAGATAGAAATGACAGAAGAAAAAACTAATAAGCCTAAATCGGTGGTAAGTATAGGGTTGGACGTTGGCACAATGCATCTCGTGTGTTCTAGATCAGATTCAGATGATGTTAGAATAACAAGAAATGTATTTTTGAAAGTTGATAAAGATGATATTGCAATTAGTCAGTTGAGTAATATTAGTTATGTTGAGGGTGTTGATGGTGAATTGTTTATTATCGGGTCAGATGCTTTTGAATTTGCAAATATTTTTGGCACAAGTATTTCACGACCAATGGAAAAGGGTCTTATATCACCAAAGGAAATTTCAGCAATTGATGTTTTGACTTTGATGTTAAAGTCATTGATTGGTGAAACAAAAGATAAAGACATATATTGCTCATATTCAATTCCAGCTGCTGCAATTGATGAAGAAAGATCTGTAACATATCATGAGAATGTATTTGCAAGGATTTTGAATAGTCTTGGTGTAAATCATACATCTGTCAATGAAGCTATGGCAATCATTTACTCTGAATGTGCAAAAGAGAATTTCAGTGGTATCGGTATTAGTTTGGGCGCTGGTATGGCTAACATAGCAATTTCATATAAAGGAGTTGAGGCTCTAAAATTCTCAACTGCAAGAGCAGGTGATTGGATTGATAAAATGGTGGCAGCAGACCTTGATATGGTCCCCAATAGAGTCACCAATTTAAAAGAAAAATATATGAAATTGACAGGTAATGTAGATGTCAAAAACAAAAAAACAAAAAGAGTATTAGAAGCTTTATATTATTATCATAAAGCTTTAATTGAATATACGGTCAAAAGAATCATCAAAGAGTTTGATGAAAAAGTTGATATTGAAATTGATGATAAAATTCCAATTGTTATTTCAGGCGGAACAAGTTTGCCAGAAGGATTTGTTTCATTGTTTAGAAGTATAATCTCTGCAAGCGAATTACCATTTGAAGTCTCTGAAATCAGGAGAGCAAAAAATCCTTTAACAGCAGTTGCAAATGGTCTGCTTGTTAGAACAATGGCTGATGTTAAAAGTATGGGCAAATAACGAGGCATAATATGAAAAATGTTGATAAATATTTAA
>Ga0307375_10002145_pt1 | contig 20617 bp, 16 predicted proteins | sample TR1MG_FD_202531 | JGI IMG/M metagenome (GOLD analysis project Ga0307375, IMG submission 202531) | Soil microbial communities from Risofladan, Vaasa, Finland - TR-1 | ecosystem: Environmental > Terrestrial > Soil > Coastal area > Acid sulfate soil | place: Finland: Risofladan, Vaasa | collected...
GAGCCCTTCGGGAAACCATCTGCCGTGAGCGTGCTCATGTAATGCACGGTTTCAGCCATTTTTACGAATTGGGCCTTATCAAAGGGCATTTCCTTTTTGACCATCGCCGCCATCAACTTGAAGTTGTAGCCGGTGACTTCCATCATGGACTTACGATATTTGATGGCATCCGTCATGGCATCGGCATAAGCCAGGCTGCCAGAAACCACCGCTAAACCGATCACCGCCGCAATTACTGATTTCGTCAAACGCATCATGTTTCTCCTTCATTCCCAAAAGCCGGTTGAACTGGATCAGGCGGCAATCCGCCGCGAGCACACAAAAGTATAGTGAAACGGTCAGGAATGCAAAGCGATATTATCAGGCCAAAACATCCGCCGGATTTGCCCTTGCCCGGCCTCTACATTTGCACAGATTCATTTCCCACAACACACCTGCCGCGCCTAAAATGAGCAAGGTCGTCACCCATAAGCAAGAGAGAATAAACAATGGCCTGCGAATGCGCACAAGTTTCTGCACAAACCCAGCAAGAACGCACAACGTTGCGCATCGCACTGGTACTCAATGCCGCCATGTTTGTGATCGGCATGGCTGCCGGCCTGTGGGCACAATCCACGGGGCTGATTGCCGACTCGCTGGATATGCTGGCCGACGCTGCCGCCTACGCACTGGCTCTGTTGGCGGTGACCCGCGGGTTGGATTTCAAACGGAACGCTGCACGCTGGAGCGGTTGGCTGCTCCTGATTCTCGGCGCGGGGATCATACTTGATGTGACTCGGCGGACGCTGCTGGGCAGTGAACCCCAGGGGGATATCATGATGCTGTTTTCGGTGATCTCGCTGGTTGTCAACGTCATCGTGCTGAATCTGCTCAGCCGATTCCGGCACGGAGAAGTCCATCTGCGCACCACGTGGGTATTCACACGGATGGATGTGCTGGCCAATCTTGGCGTGTTTGCATCCGGGCTGGTGGTCAGCCTGACCCATCTGCGGTACGCCGATCTCGTGATCGGACTGATCATCGGTTTATATGTGATGAAGGAAGCCCGCGATATTCTGCGCGACGCCGCGCAAGTGCCCTGTGCGAATGGGGATGCGGTTTAACCAACCGCCCGGCGATTCAAAAATAGCCCAGTATCAACGCAATCATCACCAGCGCGCCGAAGATATTATTCCGTTTGAACGCCTGCACGCTATCCGCCAGTGATCGCGACCGAGCGCCCCATACTATCCACACGGCCGTCACGGCGGCTAAACCCAGCACGGCATAAAAGCCCGCAACCAAATGTAGCGCAGCACCCAGCCAGGACAACGTCCCCAAGGTGGCGAGATACAACAGACTCACGGCAAGCAGGTCGAACCGACCAAACAGAATCGCGGTGGATTTAACACCAATCTGCTCGTCATACGGTCGATCCGCCATCGCATAAAGGGTGTCGTAAGCAACCGTCCAGAACATGTTGGCCGCAAACAGCAACCAGGCTTCCGGCGGGAGCGCGTTGGCCTGGGCGGCAAAGGCCATGGGTATACTCCAGCCAAAGGCCAGGCCCAACTGCAACTGGGGCAGATGATGAAAGCGCTTGCCGAACGGATAGGTGGCGGCCAGTAACACCGCAACCAGAGACAGGGCAATGGTCATCGCATTCAGTTGCAACACCAGTAGCAGCGCCGCCATAAGCAGTACAAAAAAAGCGATCAGCGCCTCTCGCGGGCGCAAGGCACCTGTGGCCAAGGGGCGATTCCGCGTACGTTCCACCAATCCATCCACTTTGCGATCTGCATAATCGTTGATGGCGCAACCCGCCGATCGCATCACGATGACGCCCAGGGTGAAGATCACCATCAGAAACAGACTGGGATGCCCCTGTCCGGCGATCCAAAGCGCCCAATAGGTCGGCCACAGAAGCAGAAAAATACCAATGGGGCGGTTTAGGCGCGTCAAAGCCAAATAGGCGGATAATTTGTGTTGCCAGGATGCCAAAATCGATCTCGCTTGGGTTTAAATGGTCGTATCAAGGGTCAATCGGCTAAACTTCACTTTTTAGTGTGCAGTGCGTCGAGGCAATGGATGATACGAAATTTCGCCCACAAATCCCCGGTTATCGGGCCGGATGTCTGGATTGATGCGACTGCGGTGGTGATCGGGGATGTCATCCTGGCCGAAGGCGTCTCGGTTTGGCCCATGACCGTTCTACGCGGTGACGTGAATCAGATCCAGATCGGCAAGAACACCAATTTGCAGGATGGCGTGATCGTGCACGTCAATCAACCGAGCGAACAACATCCACAGGGATCTCGCTGTGTCGTGGGCGATGACGTCACAGTCGGCCATCGCGCCACCCTGCACGCCTGCACCATCGGCAATCAGGTGCTCGTCGGCATGGGCGCCATCGTCATGGACGATGTGATTGTCGAAGATCAGGTCATGATCGGCGCGGGCAGCGTGGTGTCACCAGGAAAAACCCTCGAACAGGGTTTCCTTTACCTTGGCACTCCCGCCCGCAAGGTACGCCCACTGACCCAGGACGAACTCGATTATTTAAACGAGTCTGCCAGACTCTATCGTGAACTGGCCCGTCTGCACGCCACGACCAGCACGCCCTGCGGCACGTAATTCGTTAGTACGCGCCCCGTTCATTCAGGAGAGGCACTGCCCATGACTTCCCACACAAAAGTACGACGCACACGAGCCTGCCTAGGCGCGCACGATGATGGCGCACACTTCAGATGACCAGTACTGCCTACGAAGATTATCTGAAAGCCATTTTCAAACTGGCCGAGCAGACGCCCGACCAACCCGCCAGCACCTCGGCGATTGCTGAACGACTGGGCATTGCACAAGCATCCGTGACTGCCATGCTCAAACGATTGGGCAACGATGGCCTGATCGACTACGAACGCTATCAAGGCGCCCGCCTCACACCGACGGGCCGCGCCGTAGCGGTCGACATGATCCGTCGTCACCGGGTGATCGAAACTTTCCTGGTTCGTGACCTGGACGTGCCGCTTGCCGAGGTTGATGCCGAAGCCGAAATCCTGGAACATGCCTTTTCCAGCGCCCTGATCGATCGACTCTGGGCGCATCTTGGCAAACCCGAGTTCGATCCCCATGGTGCGCCCATTCCCGTTGCCACCGAAGCGCCCATCGAACGACGCGATCTGGTGGCCCTGACCGACCTCGCGCCGGGCGAGCCAGCCACCATCGTACGTCTCTCGGCCCAGAATGGCGGGCAACTGCAGGTACTGACGCAGCTCGGGCTGATCCCAGGTCAACCGATCAAGCGGACCGAGACACCTCCGGGGTCTGCCGATGTTGCCCTGCTTGTCGGCCGGCAACACTGTGCCGTCGGTCAGGAGCTGGCCGAAACCGTTTGGGTTTTACGCATCAAAAAACCCAGCTGATCATCCCGCCCCCAGCCCCGTAGTCCTGGAGTCAACGTGGGGCCACCCAACGTTAAAACACAATCTGCGTGCCGAGCTCGACCACCATGTGCGGGGGAATATTGAAATAACTCACCACACTCCCGGCATTGCGGAACATCCCGATAAAGAGCTTCTGACGCCACAGGGGAATCGGTGAGTCGGCACCGGGAATCAGGGTCTCCCTTCCAATGAAATAGGACGTGCTCATGGGCAGCACAGGCAAATCCTGTTGGGCTGCGGCCAAATACAATGCACGGGGAATATCCGGCTCATCCTTGAAGCCGAAACTCACCACCAAACGATAAAACGCGTTGGGTAATATTTGATAATCCAGTCGTTCGGCCTCAGGTACGGTGGGCACATCGAGAAAACGCACACACAGCACCACCACATGTTCATGTAGCACCTTGTTGTGCTTGAGATTATGCAGCAAGGCATGGGGAACCCCATCGGGGTTGCCGGTCAAAAAGACGCCCGTACCCGTCACACGGGGGATTGTTTGCTCACCGAGGGCGGCGGCAAAAGCGTGGAGATCCAGAGCCTCCTGTTGCAGTTTTAGTCGCAACCAGTCCCGACCCTGCTTCCAGGTCATCATCAGAACGAACAGAACCAATGCGGTGGACAACGGCAGCCAACCGCCTTCTTCGATCTTGATGAGATTGGCGCCGAAAAAGGCCAGATCGACGGCCAGAAAGATGACTATCAGCAGAGCGCCCCGTACCCAACCCATGTGCCAGAGTCGACTCACCACGATCAGTGCCAGCATTGACGTAATGACCATCGTCCCCGTCACGGCGATGCCATAAGCGGTGGCCAGATGCGCGGAGGACTTGAATCCGACCACCAGGGCCACGACAGCCAGCAGAAGCGCCCAGTTGACCGCAGGAATGAAGATCTGTCCTTGTTGATCTTCCGATGTCTGCAACACATTCAAACGGGGAATATATCCCAGTTGCATCCCCTGGCGGGTGATGGAGAACGTACCGGAAATCACGGCCTGAGACGCGATCACGGTCGCAGCCGTCGCCAACCCGACCAGTGCGTACAACGCCCAATCCGGCGCCAACCGAAAAAACGGGTTGCTGATATCCTCCGGCTGCGCCAGCAATAAAGCCCCCTGACCAAAATAATTCAATACCAGCGACGGCAGAACCAGACTGAACCAGGCAAGCTGAATGGGAAAGCGACCAAAATGCCCCATATCCGCATAAAGCGCTTCGGCCCCCGTCACCGCCAGTACAACGCCCCCAAGGGAAAGAAACCCCACCCAAGGGGACTCTCGAATAAAGTCAATGGCATACATCGGATTCAGTGCCTGGAGAACCTGGGGTGCATGCACAATCCCGACAACCCCCAGGATAGCGAGGGTCACAAACCACAGCACCATCGCCGGACCGAACCAACGCCCGATACCGGCCGTACCGCGCCGTTGGAAAACGAACAGGAACCAGAGGATGACCAGCGTGATCGGAATCACGAAGGGTTTCATATCCTGACTGGCGATTTCCAGCCCCTCGACTGCAGAAAGTACGGAAATCGCCGGGGTGATCGCACTATCTCCATAGAACAGAGCCGCCCCCAGAATACCCAGCATCATCACCCCAACGCGAAGCCGGGAGTGACTGCGCAGGGAGCGCAACGCCAGGGCCATCAGTGCCATGATTCCACCTTCACCCTGATTGTCGGCTCTCATGATGAACACGACATACTTGATGGAAACAACCACCATCAATGACCAGAAGATCAGCGAAAGCACCGCCAGGATATGCATCGGGTTGATCCCGACGGGGTGGGTTCCTGCATTGAATATGGTGCTGAGGGTATAAAGGGGACTGGTTCCGATATCGCCATAGACGATACCCGTTGCCAGTAGCGTTAAACGAACACGACCAGGGGACGCGGACGCAGCATTCATAGAGCCTTCAGGTATCCCGATGGGATGGTGGAGTTATGGGCTATTAGCTATTAGCTCTTGGCCGGACCATCCCGGGCCGCCAGGAAGCTTTGGGTTGAGAGGTCCGTCCAGGGGCGAACATTGTCCAGGAATGCCATGACCGAGGTATACACCTTTTGCGCCGACGCATCCTTGGCTGCAAGTTCCTGCATAACGGTGGCAGACGTGATTTTCAGGGCAGACAGAATTTCCGGCGAGAAATACCGGAGTTGTACGCCGTGCTGGTCAATCAGTACCTTCAGCGATTCATTGTTCCGTGCCGTCAATTCCGACAGCATATCGGCATTCGCCATACGGCAGGCGGCCTTGACGATGTGCTGCAGGTCCGGCGTCAGCGCCGCAAAAGCCTTTTTGTTGATGATCGCTTCCATGGTCGAACCGGGTTCTTGCCAGCCAGGCGCGTAGTAATACTTGGCGGCGCGATAAAAACCGAAGGCCAGATCGTTGTAGGGGCCGACCCATTCGGCGGCATCGATGGTGCCGTCGTTCAAGGCCTGGAACAGTTCACCGCCCGGTGTGTTGACGACCGTCACGCCAAGCCGGCGCAACACCTCGCCCCCAATGCCCGGCATCCGCATCTTCAAGCCCTTGAAGTCTGCCAGCGTGTCGATCGGCTTGCGGAACCAGCCGCCCATCTGCACACCGGTATTGCCGGCAGGCTGTGGAATAAGGCCAAAGGGTTCGTAGAGTTCTTCCCAGAGTTTCAGGCCATCGCCGTAATACAGCCAGCTGTTCATTTCATCAGCGGTGAGGCCGAAGGGGATTGAGGTAAAGAAGGGCGCGGCCGGAATCTTGCCCTGCCAATAGTAGGCACCACCGTGCCCCATCTGGGCCGTACCGGCCCGAACGGCGTCGAATACTTCCAGTGCAGGCACGATCTCGCCGGCACCATAAACCTCGATTTTAAGGCGGCCATTGGACAGCTCGTCCACATAACGGGCGATATTGTTGGCCCCCGTACCGAGGCCCGGGAAATTCTTCGGCCAGGTCGTCACCATTTTCCAATGAATGGTTTCTGCTGAGGCAGTGGGTGCGATCGCGGGCGCAGAAGCGTTCTTGTCACTCTGATTGCAGCCGGTCAGGGTCATACCGGCCGCCAGGGCGGCACCACTGCCTATAGTGATGAATTCACGACGTTTCATGGGCTTAATCCTTTTTTATTAATGGGTTCTATATTCGAAGCAGCGTGGTCTAGAGCGCGATCAGATTGGCATAGCTCAGAATCAGCCACTTGCTGCCTTCAGCGCCGAAATTTACCAGCACCCGCGTGCTGGCTCCACTGCCTTCGTGATCGATGATGGTACCTTCACCGAATTTGGCATGCCGAACCGCCTGTCCGATTGACAAGCCGCCTTCCGCGGTCATGGACGGGCGGGCGGGCAGACCTTGCGGCGCACGAAACGACTGACTGGCACGAGGGCGAACCTCGTTGAGCAGATCGGCAGGCAGTTCACCCAGAAACCGGGAGGGGATCGGGAACATCTGTCGGCCATGCAACCGGCGTGACTCGGCCGAGGTCAGGGTCAGCGTTTTTTGGGCACGGGTGATGCCGACATAGCACAGGCGCCGCTCCTCTTCGAGCCGCCCCGGCTCATCCAGGGCCATTTGATGTGGGAACAGGCCCTCTTCCATCCCCACCAGAAACACATGGGGGAACTCCAGCCCCTTGGCGGCGTGGAGCGTCATCAATTGCACGCAATCTTCCCACTCCGCGCCCTGGGCATCGCCGGCATCCAGGCTCGTTTGACTCAGGAAGGCATCCAGCTCGGTCATGCCCGCCGCCGATTCCGGATCGAAGACAAAGCTCCGGGCAGCGCTGACGAGTTCATCCAGGTTTTCGAGCCGCGCCTCGCCCCGTTCCCGATCACGATCTTTCTGTTGCAGACCGCGCAAACCACTCTCCTCGATCACCAGCGCCACACGATCCGCCAACGAATTTTCGGCGGTGCGACTGACCAGGGTATCGATCAGCTGCATGAACTGCGTCAGCCCCCCAGCGGCACGGGGTGCCAGTTGGCCCGTCGCCAAGGCGTGCCGGGCCGCCTGCCAGAGTGGGATTTGTCGTTCGCGCGCCGTATCGCGCAACTGCATGATGGTCTTGTCGCCCAAACCCCGCGCGGGCGTATTCACGACCCGTTCGAAGGCCGCGTCATCGTCCCGGTTGGTCATCAGACGCAGATACCCCAAGGCATCCCGAATCTCGGCGCGATCGAAAAAGCGCAATCCGCCATAAATCCGGTAGGGCAACCCGGCACGGATCAGTGCTTCCTCAAGCACACGGGACAGGGCATTGGCCCGATACAAGATCGCACAGTCACTGCGCGCCTGGCCATCGCGAACAACCTGCTCGATCTGGCGGGCGATAAAATCTGCCTCATCCATCTCGTTGAAGGCCAGGTAATACTGAATCGGCGCACCGCGCTCGCCCTCGGTCCAGAGGTTCTTGCCCAAACGGCCCTGATTGCGGGCGATGATGGCGTTGGCCGCATCGAGTATATGGCCGGTAGACCGGTAATTCTGTTCAAGCCGCACCAGGTGGGTATTGGCGAAATCACGCGCAAAATCCTGGATGTGCTCGATCCGGGCGCCGCGCCACCCATAGATGGACTGATCGTCATCGCCGACCGCAAAAATGCCGTTGTCGCCACCGATCAATAACCGCGCCCAGGCATATTGCAGGCTGTTGGTATCCTGGAATTCGTCGATCAACACCTGTTTGAACCGACGCTGATAATGCACCCGCAAGACCTCATGATCACGCAACAATTCAGTCGCCCGCAGCAACAGCTCGGTAAAATCGACCAGACCACCCCGCTGGCAGATTCCCTCGTAGGATTGATACAGCTGGATCACCTGGTCACGCAGCGGATCACCACTGGCTTCCAGATGTTGCGACCGAAGACCTTCCTCTTTCCAGCCGTTGATCAGGCCCGCCACCATCTTCGGCGGCCAGCGCGTGTCGTCGAGATTGGCCTCTCGAAGCAGACGCTTGACCAAACGCAACTGATCGTCGGAATCGATAATCTGGAACGCCTGCGGCAGCTTCGCTTCCTGGAAATGCAAGCGCAACAAACGATGCGACAAGCCATGAAAAGTACCGACCCACAAGCCATTGACCCGCACACCGGCGGCCGGGTCGCTGGTCGGATTCAGCAAAGTGGACAAACGACTGCGCATCTCGCCCGCTGCCTTGTTGGTAAACGTAACCGCGAGCAAACTATGCGGGGACACGCCCTGCTCTTCACAAAGCCAGGCCATGCGATGCGTCAGCACGCGGGTTTTACCCGAACCTGCGCCCGCCAAAACCAGTGTCGCAAGCGAAGGACTGGTCACCGCTTCCATCTGGGCCGCGTTCAGGGGATCAAGAATTCTATTTGCCATCATGGGCGGTATTGTACGGGCGAATCATTCAATCCTCGGAATCCATCCATAAAAAAACCCGCCCATCGAGGGCGGGTTGTTCATGAAGAACAGAACGACGCGGGTTACGCGTTGGCTCGATTCGGAATGAGCACCTTACTGGCGACTTCCTCATGCTTTTCGGCGGTGATCGTGCGATAGAGGTTGTACACCATCAACACGGTACCGCTGAAGAAGAATATCCCGCCGATCAGACGCACAATGTACGGAATATGCAGGAAGGCAACCGTTTCAATAAACGTGTACGCCAGATTGCCATATTGATCGAAGGCACGCAGCATCAAGCCCTGGCCGATGCCGGATACCCACATGGCCACGATGTACAGCACGATGCCGATCGTTGCCAGCCAGAAATGGATGAACACAAGACGGGTCGAGTACAGACGAGTTCCCCACAGGCGCGGCACCATGTGATAAAACGAGCCGAACGTCACCATCGCCACCCACCCAAGGGCGCCGGAGTGCACGTGACCAATCGTCCAGTCGGTGTAATGCGAGAGCGCATTCACGGATTGCAGCGCCAGCATCGGACCTTCGAATGTCGCCATGCCGTAGAAGGCCAAAGAAGTCACCAGGAACAGGATGATGGGGTCCGTACGCAGTTTGTCCCAGGCGCCCGAGAGCGTCATGATCCCGTTGATCATCCCGCCCCAGGAAGGCAGCAGCAACAGAATCGAGAACGTAACCGACAACGAATTCACCCAGCCCGGCAACGCAGTCCATTCCAGGTGGTGGCCGCCAACCCACATATACAGGAACGATAACGCCCAGAAATGCACGATGGACAGTCGGTAGGAATAGATCGGTTTGCCCGCCTGCTTGGGTACGAAGTAATACATCATCCCCAGGAAGCCGACCGTCAACACGAAGCCCACGAGGTTGTGACCGTACCACCACTCGGTCATGGCATCCTGCACGCCACTGAAGACCGAGTAGGACTGCCAGAAACTGTAAGGCACCTGCAGATTGTTGAAAAAGTGCAGGATCGCCGTCGCCAGGATGAACGCGGAGAAAAACCAGTTGGCGACATAAATATGCGGCTGGGAGCGTTTACGCAACGTCATGAAGTAAATCAGGGCATACATGATGAGACCGACCATCATCAAGATGTTGTCCGCCAGCGGGAACTCAGCATATTCACGAGACTGGCTGTGGCCAGCCATCAAGGCCCAGGCCCCGATCAACACGACGGCCTGCCAAGCCCAGAACACGGTATTCGAAAGGAGTTTACCGCCCCATAAGCGCGTCTGGCAGGTGCGCTGCACAATATAGAAAGAGGTCGCAATCAAGGCGTTGCCGCCAAAGCCCCAGATCACCAAATTGGTATGGACCGGACGCAATCGACCAAAGGTGATTTCGGGTATCCCCATATTCATGGCTGGCCATGCCAGCTCACTTGCAATGTAAATTCCAGCGGCCATACCCGCAATCGCCCAAAGCATCGAGGCGATCGTGAACAACTTGATGATGTCATAGTCGTAGGTAGCACCACTGGGCAGCGTCATGGATGACTGACTCATCGTAAAAACCTCCCAGATAAAAGAACACGGCCGACATCGACGCTGTCGAACCGACCCATATAGCCCATAACCCGACGGATGACAGATATCATTCGTCGGGTCTTGGGTGGCTTCCACGTACTATCCATGATCGCGCTTCGATTTTTCGAGCGCCTTTATATTGTTGTTCTGATAGAAACAAAAAGAGATTCTCGGTCAGGTCGAACAGTCGCTCGCCTGCAAACTGAGTAGCTCATGCATTTATCAGCATCCCATTATATTGAATGAGCGATCAAGCGTTGTAGAATATTTTTTTATCTGCCGATCAATTTCATCACAAGTGCTAAGGTTGAATTCCGCACACAACAGATGGGCCCAGTGAAAACCGAGCATAAAAAAACCGCTCACAAGGAGCGGCTTCCTTCCGTTTCGCTGCTTGCCAGCGATATCGCCCAGCCATCAGCCGAAGGTGATGACACTCAAAAACGACAGCCATGAAAAAATGATCAGGGCCACGATAAAGGTCAGGGGGAAATTTTCGAAACTAAACATGGATTTCATCTGAGACACCTCTGCAAGTAAGTAGCGCAATAGTAATGCCGGCAAATACAATTGTCACGTGCCCATCGAAGTCCTGGCGCAGCGCATATCTTTGAAGCCAACCGTCATGCCGCCCGAGAAATGGACAAGACCGGAGGCATGTCAAGCAGTATACTTTCACACGGGGCCGTCGGTAACGGATGATGAGCCCCCGAATACAGAAAACGGTCTGCATCGAGGACCGATATACCGAAGGGCACGGTCGGCAGATCCGTCCAAACAAGGAAATACACCCGCATGAATGCACTTCCCCTCGAAACCGAGTTGCCTCGACACGACGCCATCAGCCAGCAGATCAACTGGCCGCTGGCAACGGCTTCTCTGGAAGGTGTGCTCGCCGATCACAGTGTCCGACGATCGACACGCCTTGCGGACCTGATCGAACAAGCGGCCACCCTGCTTGATGCCGCGCGGCGAAATCGCCAGCCTCAGTTGGCCAATGCGCTAGATCGGCTGATCCATGCCATCGAACGCGAACAAATCACCGCTTCCGAAGATTTCAGTCGCCTGATCCGCCTGATTCGTCATATCGAACGCATCATTCAAAACAGCGCGGTACTGGATGCCAACGGCAACAATCCGCTGGCGCTTATTCTCACCGAAACGGAACCTTCCGAAACCCTGCGCGATGCGCTGAACCGCTCCGGCTATGCGGTTCAGATCATTAATCCGCTGACGACGGATCAGCAGCAGATAAAGACATTGTGCGAAGAAGCCGAACTGTTGGTGTTCATCACACATCGCAGTGAGTCCGCACAGGAAATCATGGCACCGGTTGCCCGGTTCGAAGCCCTGATCAAGTCGCGGACCACCATCATGATTGCCGCCAACGACTCCTTTGCCAGCCGCGCGGCTGCCGTGAAGACAGGTGTCACCCACTTTCTGACTGAGCCGCTGGACGTATCGCGACTCAATACCCTGCTGCAATCCGCCCGAATGACCGATGAGGAAAACAGCCCCCTGCGGGTTCTGATGGTCGATGACATGGCCACTGCGGGGGTTTACTGGGGCAAGCATTTCCAGCGTCACAATATCTTTTACCGGTTCGAATCCGTGCCCGAAAAGGCCTATCGCAGTGCGATCGAAATGGAGCCGGACATCATTCTGCTGGATCTGTACATGCCGGACATCGATGGCATTGATCTCGCACGCATTTTTCGGGAACACCCCCGTCTGCAGGACGTACCGATCCTGTTCATGTCGACCGAGGAAAACGACCGCCGCCGAATGGAGGCCAAGATTCAGGGTGGCGACGACTTTCTGAACAAGACGATTCCCATCGACGATCTGCTGAAAATGGTTCGTTATCGCGCCTTGCGTTATCGGCAGTCGAGTGCGGAAAAACGCAGCGACTCTCTGACCGGCCTGCTCAATCACAATGCCATCAAACACCTCATCGAAAGCGAATTGGATCGCGCCAATCGTCAGAACCAGCCCCTGACCGTTGCACTGATCGATATCGACCATTTCAAGAAGGTCAACGACAACTATGGTCACCAGATTGGCGATAACGTGATCCGTAAGCTCTCCAACCTGCTCAATACACGACTGCGCCGGTATGACGGCGTGGGCCGCTACGGTGGTGAAGAGTTTCTGGTCGCCCTGCCCAATACGGATGAAACAACGGCCGCGCACCTGATCAACCGTTTACGGATTCAATTTGCCAACACGCCCATTCAAATTGAGGATAAAACCAAGGTTCAATGCACCTTCAGTGCGGGAATCGCCAGTTTCCCCAATAGCCTCGATCTCACCAGTTTGATCGAGGCCGCGGACAATAATCTGTATCTGGCCAAAGGCCATGGTCGCAACCGGGTTGTCTGCGACCAGTTTGCCCAGACACAAGCGAAAACCAATGAACCGGGCATCGGCGGACGTTAGGCAAGGACGCGGGAAGGGTCTACAATCAAAAGCCAATCCCCATCAATCACCGAGGTATCCAATCCATGGAAGTTCTTGAGCGTATCGATCAATTTGTCAAAACCAATCCGGTCCTGATTTTCATGAAGGGCACCCCTCAGTTTCCGAGCTGTGGCTTCTCCGGCCGAACCGCTGAAGCGCTCAAGGCCTGTAACGTGCCTTTCGGATATGTGAACGTGCTGGCCGATCCCGAGATTTTCGAAAACCTGCCGCGGTACCGCGAGTGGCCGACCTTCCCACAGGTTTATGTCGACGGCGAATTGATCGGCGGTTGCGACATCACCTTGGAACTGCTCGAGCGCGGGGAACTGCAGACAATGGTCGAACAGGCCGTACAAAAGAGCACTGCGGACGCGAAAACGCCGTCCTGATTCCCCTCTGAGGGACTCATCGGCACCCCAGCCGATGAGGTGCCCGACCATCAGGTCCATGACCTCCTCTTGGCCAGAACCCTGATGGACGCTGCCCCCGTTGCAGCGATCAGCCCGTCTCCAGAACCACCAGTTCCCGCAATAACGCTGTCGCGTAGCTCCCCGAGTTCAGCGTAAAACTGATCTCCAAAGTCGTCTGCCCCGATTCATCTGGCTGGAACACTGCCGCCAAGTTGCTCACCGGTGCCATCAATGGACGCCGATCCTGCTCCACCCGCCATTCCGTCAGATGATGCTGCCAGGATTCCTGTCCGTAGCGGGTCAGCATGTCCCCTGCAATGCGGGCTTCGTCCAGCTGAATCTGCCCGCGCGCCAGCGTTTCTTCCGCCCCCCACAGTGGACCGGTCAACCAGATATCCTGCTCGACAAGGCGTTGCTGCGCATGTGCGCGCTCCTCATCGGTAATCAGAAACCGGCTGTGGCTGCCCGCCAATTGGGCCAAATCCCCCGCCTGGGCAACCGAAACGGTACCGGCTGCGATCCGTTGTGATAGCACCGCATTGAAAATCACGGCCCGCAGAGTAGATATGCCCCAGTTTCGGTCGGAACGACTGACCGAACCCGAACGTGCGGCCGGCGTCGCGCCGATTTGCGCGATCAGGTCGAGATTGCGGGCGTCCGTACCAAAACGCTGCTCGGCGAAGTAGTTGGCAAAACCCTGGGTACCGAGTGCAGCCAGCCGTTGGGCAAACCCCGGATCGTCACCCTGAACATTCCGCACCGTGAGCGTGAAATGATTCCCCTGATGAATGCCCCGCCGAAGCTTTTTCGGATGACGCGCCCAGCTGACAACACATATGCCTTCCGGCAGCTCATCGAGCCAGGTCGGATCGTCGGGGCCAAGCGGCATACTGATCCACTGCCGCGTAATGGCCTGCTTGTCCTTCAGTCCGCAAAAACCAATATCCCGTTCATGGACCTTGGCCAACCGCGACAACTTACCGATCATCTGCGGCGTAGTGAAGCCGATTTTTTCCACCAAGAACAAAGCGTGCGAACCAACGCCTTCCGGGTCAAAACCCAGTACCTCATCTACACGGAAATCTTCGGGGACCTGCTTGAGAATACCCCGCAATACCGGCTCTGGAAGACAGCGCGCCAAATCATCCAGCGGCTTTGGCGACCGCTCCGTCGTCATAGACGCACCGCCTGCCAACTCAGCGTTTCGCCTGCGCGCAGGGGTATCAGCCGCTCCGCTGCGCCCACCTCGAAATAGTCGGGTACCGACTGGGGGTGGCGAATCAGTCGCACTCGGACTTCATTAAGCGGCAAACCATAAAAGTTCGGCCCATTCACACTCGTGAACGCTTCAAGCATATCCAGTTTCCCTGCCTGATCAAACGCTTCGGCATACAGCTCCAGGGCGGCATGAGCCGTAAAGGCCCCCGCACAGCCGCAAGCGGATTCCTTGGCGCCTTGAGTATGGGGTGCGGAATCGGTGCCCATGAAAAACCGGGGGTCCCCGGACGTTGCCGCCGCCAACAGTGCTTGCCGATGACGTTCGCGTTTCAGTACCGGCAGGCAGTAATAATGCGGTCGAATCCCACCCACCAACATGGCATTGCGGTTATACAGCAGATGATGGGCCGTGATGGTTGCCCCGACCGGGCCGTCCTGAGCACGAACGAAAGCCACGGCATCTTCGGTAGTGATGTGCTCCATCACCAGACGCAGATTCGGAAAACGCTGACGAATCGGCACCAGAACCTGTTCGATGAAACGCGCTTCCCGATCGAATATATCCACTTGGGGGTCGACCACCTCGCCGTGCACCAGCAGCGGCAAACCCGTGCGCGCCAGTTCGGCCAGCAGGTGATCGATGGCCAATGGATCACGCACGCCCCGATCGGAATTTGTTGTCGCGCCCGCCGGATAGAGTTTGACCGCATGGATATACGGATTTTCCGCCGCACGCGCCAACTCGGCCACCGTGGTCTGCTCCGTGAGATACAGGGTCATCAGCGGCTCGAACCCCGAATCCGTAGGTACGGCCGCGAGAATTCGCTGCCGGTATGCAAGCGCTTCGTCGACCGTGACCACGGGCGGAACCAGATTGGGCATAGCAATGGCTCGGCCACACTGTCGCGCCGTAAACGGGGCGGCGGCGGCCAACATGTCGCCATCGCGCAGATGGACGTGCCAGTCATCGGACTGGCGGATAATGAGTTCATTCATGGGCATACCGTAAACCAAAAAATACGGGCGGCAAACAGAATCACTGCGCCGCCCAATCAAATCAACAAGGACCTAAGTCAAGGAATTACCGACAAGCCGGCCATCTCCAGGGAAGATTACCAAGCGATATAGGCGTAACCCTGCTCCTGGTACTCCATAAGCGCCGCAGCGCCCACTTGGCGAATCTTTGCAAACGAGCGCATGTCTGTATCGCTGTAGCCCACGGTATGCATGGTATTGCCGCAGGCATCCCAAACGACGCCATAGTTGTCAGAGAACCCCTTAACGCGCTCATAAATCAATGGGTTGACTGTTTTTTGCGGCGATTTTGCCAGCAAGTGAATCCCGGCGGCAAAGGCCACGACGGCAATCTGCACGTTGCCGCCGAATTCGGTGATCATGGCACTCATGGAGTTCAGGATGTGGGTCTGATATTCCGGATCATTTTTGTTGATCTGGTAGACAACATGATGCTTGGGCTTGTCGCCGGGGAAACGTAGTTCATCTGCTGCCTGCGCCGTTTGGATACCCAAGGCCGCTCCGCCGGCGCCCGCCACAGCCGTCATGAAATTGCGGCGGTTTTTCAAAAAGTCAGACATCGTCATTACTCCTGTTACAGAAATATTTGTTGTATGAAAGTGAGTCTAGCGCATGCGCAGCAGCACCACACCACCTTGAGCAAAGAGTACTCGCGCATCAAGATCGTGGGCATAGACTTCCCGCGTCAACACAAGATCGCCCGGCTCGGGGGCATGTCTTGCCAGAATCTTGCCCGCGTAGACCCCGAAGCTTGGTGTGTTCATGCGATACATGACTGCCGTGCCGGGCAAATCACGCGCCAGCAAACCAGCCGTCTTGATCGGCCCCTGCTGCAGCGCATCCACGATCGGCAAAAGCTGCCCATTGATGACCAGCGAAAAGGACAAGGCCACGGGCATGAGTACGGCCGGTAACGCCCAGGACCTTTTGAAGGCGGCTAACGCCGACAACCCCAGAATCACGCCCAGCACCAGATACCAGCTCGGTCCAAAATACTGATTTCGATCAACCAGCATCGCCTGAACGTAGGCCGGCCGAATACGATCGAAAAACAGATCAAGCGCCACCGGCAATACCAGTAATATCAGCAACATCCCCCACACCGGCAACAGATGCAGCCACCGATTCCGAATCGTGGGGAAATACGTCGCCATGATCAGAATCAATCCAACCAGACCATAGTTCAAATAGTGCGGCAACTTGGTTCCGGAAAAGGAAAACAGCAGCAACACAAAGCCGAACCACAGCCAACCGAACCGTTTGAGCGCCTGTTCCGGCGACAGTTCCCTCGTCGGCCGCAAACGCCAATCACCACCCCGCACATCCGCGACCAATCCTGCCAGCGCGCGGAATACCAGCCCGGTATAGGGCAAGAGCGCAATCAAGGTCACGACCGGGTAATACCAGAAACCGGCGGAATGGCCTTCCATGGGTGCATTGAAACGCCCCACATTGTTCTTGAAGAAAAATCCATCAACGAAAGCCTGCCCCTCCCGGGCGTATTCCAACAGATACCAGGGCAAGGCCACGGCCAGAAACAAAAGGATGCCCCGCCAGTCCAGAACCGCCCGCCACCAGGCCGCCCCGCGCCCGGTCGACAGATAGAACATCAGACTGACCACGGCCGGAATCACCACCGCCACCGGTCCCTTGGTGAGAAAGCCCAATGCCATGGCAAGGTAGGCCCAGCGAATATACCCAGCCCGGTTCGTCTGCCAATGCCGGAAGATGGCAAACATTGACGCCGTCATGAACAACATCAGTACCGCATCGGCAATCGCCGCCTTGCCGATAATGGTCGTCATCAGGGCCGTTGCCGCAATCAACGCGGCATAAAAAGCCTTTTCCCGATCAAGCACCAATTGGCCGAATCGGTAAATCATGAAGACCCAGGCCGTCGAGGCCAGAGCCGAGGGCAGGCGGAACGCCCACTCGTTAAAGCCGAACACCATAGCCGAAGCGGCCTGTAGCCAATAGATCAGGATCGGTTTGTCAAACCGTGGCACGGTATTGAGGTAAGGGGTAATGAAATCATGGCGCAGAAACATCTCGCGGGTGGCCGAGGTAAATGCACCTTCATCGAGATCGAACAGGGGGATGCTACCAATTTGCCAGTAGAAACCGATAAAGACCGCGAGTGCGAGGATCAGGTAGTGGGTCGATCGGGTATGGGGCATGGTGGCTTCGGGTAACGGTTAAAAATCAGGCAGTGAATATTCTGCCCGGATAAATCGGGAACGGGATGACCAAGACGGTCTCCAGCGGGCATGGCGCCCGTCAGGTCTCTGCTGAGACAGTCCGCCGCTCACATGGTTGCCGTCGGCGTATCCTTTTCGAGCGCACCGGCGAGATAAGCCTCGATCTTGGCGCGGGTCTGGCCCTTATCCATCGGGCTGAATTGCACACCGATCCCGGCAGTTTTCGCGCCCTGCGACCCTTCGGGGGTTTGCCATACCACCTTAACGGCTAAGGCTATACGCTCTGGGTTACCCATCATGGTCAGGGTCAAAAACAACTCTTTGCCCATATCGTGGTGCAGGTGCCCCGGAATGAACAAACCGCCATTCTTGATAAACGGCATATAAGAACGATACAACGTCTCCTTGTCCGGGATGTTGTGGTGAATCATGCCGCCGCCAAGTGCCATCCTGCGTACCTCTTCCTGTGGGTGATGCGATTTGCCTCATTCTAGCAGGATGTGGGCACCTTGCGATTCTGAGTTTAAGTACAGGATGTAGCACAGCCTTCACCCTCCCCTGTGTCCGGTTTTGTTTCAAAACTCCGGAACGTCGGTGAATTTCACGCGCCATCTACGCCCCACGAAATGCTGCGTTATAATTGGGAATAGTTTTCCCCAACATATTTAAACCCACGAGCATCCCCGATCGGTATGAGCACCATGTCCTACACCACATCATGAGCAATCAAGCCAAGCGATGGCCCGGTATTTATTACCGGCTGTTGCTGATTCTGCCTTTGCTCATGTTGATCGGTTGGGGTTGCTGGAATGAGTTCGCGCAGTACCATTCAACGAAGCACCAAATCAACCTGGAAGGCGAGCATGCGGGGCGGTTATTTGCCAATCGCATCGAGGGTCGGCTGAACAATGCCTACAAGGAATTGGCGTTGATTGGCGCGCTCTTGAGCGACACCCCACCGTCCAGCACCTCTGCACCCCGGACATTACGCCTGTTCAAACAGTTAGAACCGCTGCACCCCGAGCTCTACGCTATCAATATCTATGCGGCCGATGGCCAGACCCGGCTGTGGTCCAGCAAGCCTGACGCTGACATCCCCGTATCCCCAATTGGCGATTTCACGCCACTCCCCGCTCAACCGAATTATCTGTTAGGACCAGATCGCATCGTGAATCACGTGCCCGTCATCTCACTGCGTTTACGAAAGACAAGCGCGGATGGCACGACCCTTTTATACGTCAGCCTCATATATCGACTCAAAGATCTGCTTGCTTACTACCCCACCGACGACAAAGCCTGGCAATTCACTGTCATCGACCGTCGGGATCACAGTATTTTAGGCATCTATCAAAACGGACAGTTACGCTTCAATAACGCGCCGCTTGCCGAGGCGCATGGCCTGATCCCCGTGACCGACTACCCGCTGGCCGTACAGACTGAGGAACCCGCGGACCTGATCCTGCAAAGCTATCAAGAAAGTGCACGTGAAAGGCTGGATTTGTACCTCGGTATGTTTTTGGTACTGAGCATGGCGGCCTGGAGCATCTACACCTTGTTGCGCCAACGCGAACGAGATGCCCGACATCTCAAGCATCTGGCGGATGTCAATGCCTTGCTGGCCCAGGTCAATCAAGCCATGGCCGTCAGCAGGGATGAAACCGGATTCATGGAGGAAATTTGTGCACTTGCCGTCAAGTATGGCGGATTCCGATTGGCCTATATTGCCAAGCCCGATAAAACCGGGTTATTCCAGATTCTCGCCGCAGCAGGCGCGACAGGGTATACCGAGGACTTGAAAATCGTCAGTGACCCCGATCTGCCGGAAGGTCAAGGTCCGGTGGGTCATGCCTGGCGATCGCAATATCCTGTTTATGCACAGGAGCTCAAAAAAACACCAGGCCTTACGCCGTGGCTGGCCCGGGCCGAGAAATTCGGCATTCATTCGAGCGCCACGATTCCCATCCTGAAAAACGGCAACCGTTGGGCTGTTCTGGCAACTTACCATTCGGAAACCCAGGTCTTCTCAGACGAGATGCGCCATCTGCTCGAAGATCTGGCCCAGGACATCACCCGCGGGCTGCACTGGATCGAAACCCAACGGCGCGAGGCCTTGCTGACGGCCACGCAACAAGCCTTGCTGGACAATACGCTCGCCGGAATCGTCATGGTTCGAGATCGCCACATGGTTCAGGTGACGGCTCGATTCGTGATCATGCTGGGCTATACCCATCCAGACGAGCTTCTGGGGCAATCAACCCACCTGCTCTATGCCAGCGAGGAAGATTATGAACGGGTTGGCCAGGGCTATCTCACGCTCATGGCACAAGGGAAACTCACGATCCCGGACGTCCGGTTCGCCCGTAAGGACGGCTCGGTCATCATTTGCGATCTCTCCGCCAGCATGATTCAGGACGAAGAGCTCACAACCTCGGTCTGGACCATTCAGGACATTACCCAGCGCCACAATTTGCAAAAGGAACTCGCCAAGACCAGTGCCTATCAACGTGCATTGTTCGACAGCAACGCAGCGGCCTTGCTCACAGTCGATGCCGAAGGAGCCATCACCGACGCCAACCCCGCCCTTTGTCTGCTCACGGGCTACGATCGAGAAGAGCTTTTCGGCAACAACGCCTCGATACTTCAGGATGAAAATGCTGCCGTCGAATACTTCGCCACCCATTTCAGTGCGGCACCGGGCGGGCCCTTTCGGACAATCCATCAGGAAAATACGATCCGCCACAAGAACGGGACAATCCTGAACGTAGAAATCCTGGGCGCCGCCATCTCGCTACCAAACGGCCAACCCGGCGTGATCTGGAGCCTGATTGACGTCACCGCCCTGCACAAGGCCAAGCAGGAAATCGCCTACCAGGCTTTACACGACACCTTGACCGGCCTGCCGAATCGCAGGGCGCTCGAACAGCACTTGCCACGCGCAATCGCACGCGCCCAACGCAAT
>Ga0307375_10002146_pt1 | contig 20614 bp, 18 predicted proteins | sample TR1MG_FD_202531 | JGI IMG/M metagenome (GOLD analysis project Ga0307375, IMG submission 202531) | Soil microbial communities from Risofladan, Vaasa, Finland - TR-1 | ecosystem: Environmental > Terrestrial > Soil > Coastal area > Acid sulfate soil | place: Finland: Risofladan, Vaasa | collected...
CTCATGCGATTCCTGCAGACGTTGTAACTATGCGCAGGTGCTTCCAGCCCCAACCGCATTGCGCAAGGGGCTGGCGGCGCCCGCGACGAACAACTGCGCATAGTTGCGACCTGCGCATAGGGGTCGACATCTGCCTGTCGCAGCTTGCCCGGACCTCGTCGGGACATCAAGGGCAGCCCATAGCCAACTACGGCCCGTCGACTGCTGCAAATGGACGCTGCAAAAGGGAGCCTTCGAGAAGTTGATCTTGCCCCTGAATTTCGTACCCCACAACCGTGCTCATGGGCTGGTTGATTTGGCCTGATCGGCTTGCCAGCGCTTCTCGAACTACATCGGACGGAGGTAGTTCAAGGTGGAGTGTAATCGGGACTGATTGTACCAGGCAGCCACGCGACCGTTTCGTCCATGGCATGCCGCCGGGTTTGCGTGACCATGAAGCCATACTGTACGACTCAGCGACATGGCCACATACGAGGCGATGCTGCTGGGGACCAGGCAGCTTCAGGAGGACGCGGGAATGATCAAGTTCGCAGAAGCGATCGGTTTGAACAACATCACCCCTCATCACTAATCGCTGCTGCTCGCTTTCAAACTTCTTTTATAAAACCATCAAGCGCGTCGAGGCCGAGTCTCAAGGTTTCGCGATCGCAAGGTTTGCTGGGTTCGTTCCCGCTGCAAACGGACTACCCGGAACAGGAGTAAGTGCACCGGCTTTTCCGTTTATGCTGAAAACTGAGATGCTATGCCCTGCATTGCACCCTTCAAACATCAAAGTGCCTGCGGGGTTGATCAGCATGCCTGAGAACTCACAATCAATCGCGGGCAAAGACTCCCGCGAAATAGTGGTGAAAGCGCCTGTGGTCAGGTTCAAGCGGAAAATCAGGGCGATATTATTCGTGGTCAACCCATAGGCAAAGGTTCCAGCGGGGTTGATGACGAAGTGAGTCGCGAGACCTGGGGCTGGGAACGGACTGCCTTGGACTTGGGTAAGCGCGCCGGTAGCTGCATTGACACGGTAGACCGAGACGTTATGGCGGCGCCGGTTCACCGCATAAGCAAAAGTGCCAGCGGGATTGATCGTGATTGAGTCTGCGCCATCTTTGCCGCCGAATGAACCGTCAGATACAGGCAACAGTGCGCCAGTGGCGGCGTTGATACGGAAAGCCAAGATGCTGCCACCATCGGCGCCACTCACTGCATAGACGAAGGAACCTGCGGGATCGATCGTGATGGACACGTCAATCAGGAAGGACAAAGGTTCCGGGGTTGTAGGAAACGGACTGCCTGGGATGGGAGCGAGCGCGCCGGTGGCGGCGCTGATGCTGAAGGCAGAGATGGTGTTGCTGTTCCCGCTCCTCATGTAGGCGAAGGTGCCGGCGTGGTTGATCGCGACGTGACTTAGGTAGGGCACGCCGAACGGGCTGCCCGCAATGGGCGTGAGCGCGCCGGTGGCGGCATTGATGCGGAACGCCGAGACGGAACCTCCGAAATAGTCCAGCACGTAGGCGAAAGTGCCGGCTGGGTTGACTGTGATGGAGTCAGCCATTCTTGTGGCAAACGGGCTCCCCGGAACTTGGGTGAGCGCGCCGGTGTTGGTGTTGATGCGGTAGGCCGAAACGGTCCCGTCAGCGGCATTTGCGGCGTAGAGGTATTGAGGTTTTGAGGCCGTCGATTGCAAGGAGCCGAGGGTGGAGCACGCTGTCATCGATAAGATTGCCATCAAGCCGAGAATGCGTCTGACAGCTGTGCGAGTGCTTTGTCGCGTGTGTTCCATGTTGATCTTTCGCGGTTGGTTGCAAGTGTGTGTTTTGGACGCAAGCATCAAGGCTGCACAACCGTGACGAATACGGGACGAGTTCCCGTCGCGAACGGACTGCCAGGGATTTCGGTCAATGCCCCGGTGGTGGCGTTGATGCGGTAGACCGAGATGGTGCCTTTGGTGAATCCGTAGCCCAGGTTCGCCACATAGGCGAAGGTCCCTCCTGGGTTGATCGCCACGGAGTGGGGGTTGTGAAGTCCCATCGCGACCGGATTATCCGGAACTGGAGTGAGCGCGCCGGTGGTGGCGTTGATGCGATAGGCCGAGACGGTGCCGGTCTGGTCGAGATGATCTTCCGTGACATAGGCCAAGGTGCCTTCGGGGTTGATCGTGATGGATTTGGCATCCTGATTGGCGACAAAGCGCTCGTGGAGTTCATGGTTGGAACCATTCGCCGCATCGATGCGGAACACCGCGATCCCGTCGTTGACCAACCAGTAGGCAAACGGGGCCGCGGGGCTGACCGTCGCATTTGGCGTGGGAAGATAGGCGTTAAGTTGGTGAACCGAATCCCAGTCGTCGTCCGCAGGGGTGAGTGCTCCGGTGGAGGGATCGATGCGATAGGGCCGGAAGCCGTTGCTGTGCCAGTTTGCGACATCGACCATCGTGCCGTCTGCGCTCACCCTAACGACGTAGGGCTGGTCTCCCGCTTTGAATGGACTACCCGGGATTTCGGTGAGGGCCCCGGTGGCGGCGTTGATGCGGTAGGCCGAAACGGTGCCACGATAGTTCGCCACATAGGCAAAGGTGCCTGCGGGGTTGGTCGTGAGAAATTGGGGGTAACCGTGATCCGCAAATGGACTGCCAGGGACGTCGGTGAGTGCCCCGGTGTCGGGGTCGATGCGGTAGGCCGATATGCCGTCGTTGTTCGCCACATAAGCGAATTGAGGCTTCGAGGGCGAGAACTCCAGAGTGGCGTGCCCATTCTTGCGAATTAGCGCCTGCGCCTGATCCGGCAAACCTTGCTGAAACGGCACCAGCACCGGGAATGCGACGATCTGGCTCGAGCCATTGCCGAGTTGGCCGTGCCGGTTGTATCCCCAGGCCCAGAGATGACCGGTGTTGTCGAGAGCGTAAGCAGAGGCGGAGTCGATGTTGGGGCTCATGGCCGCCACGCTGACGATCGGCGCGGCGCCCCGAGCAACGGGCATTTGTACCAGCGCTGGTGGATTGAAGCTATTCGCGAGCAAGCCATTGCCCAGTTGGCCATAGCGGTTGTTTCCCCAGGCCCAGAGTCGTCCGGCGCTGTCGGTCGCGTAAGCGGCGTAGCGATCCGCTTCCACACGGATGATTGAAGCCCCACCCAAGGCGGACGGGAACTGGACTCGCTCCGGGGTGGGCCGCTCCTTGAGCGATCCATTGCCCAGTTGACCGTACCTGTTGCCACCCCAGGCCCAGAGATGGCCTGCACTGTCGATGGCATAGGCGGCGCCGTCGCTGTAGCGGGTGGCCACCACGCGAACAATCGAGGGCTGTCGCCGCCACCAACGCATGGGGAACTGAATCCGGACCGGAGTGGATTGACGCGTTGTAGACCCCAGCCCCAGTTGGCCGTATCCGTTGTATCCCCAGGCCCAGAGATGGCCTGCGCTGTCGAGGGCATAGGCGTATTTGTTGCCAGCGGTCCCAGTCGCCATGCTGACGATCGAAGCGGACCCCAATGCGGCGGGGAACTGGACCAGCACCGGGGTTAAAGAGTCATCACTCCTCGCCCCATTGCCCAGTTGTCTGGCAGTGTTGTCTCCCCAGGCCCAGAGATGGCCTGCGCTGTCGAGGGCATAGATGGATGGGAAGCTGGAGTTGTCGTCGTCGACCTCGACGCGGATGATCGAAGCATTCCCAAGGGTCGTTGGAAACTGGACGCGCGCTGGGGTTGAGCGACCCTTGCGCGACCCATTGCCCAGTTGTCCGGCCTCGTTGTAGTCTCCCCACGCCCAGAGATGGCCAGCGCTGTCGATGGCAAAAACGGGGCCGGGGTCGTCATGGGCGGTCGCCACACTGACAATCGAAGCGGATCCCAAGGCGGCGGGGAACCGCACCTGCGTCGGGATCGAGCGATCCGTCAGGTCCCCATGGCCAAGACCCAGTTGGGCGCGCGCATTGTTTCCCCAGGCCCAGAGATGGCCAGCGCTGTCGAGGGCGTAGGCGGAATGGTGGCCGTTGGCAGCCACGCTGATGATTGAAGCATTCCCCAAGTCGGCAGGGAACTGGACCAGCACCGGGGTTGCACGATCCACGGTCGTCCCATTACCGAGTTCGCCGACCTTGTTGTCTCCCCACGCCCAGAGGTGGCCGGCGCTGTCGATGACATAACTTGAGGAGCCATCCGTCGCAAATCGCTTGTTTGGGCCTGGCTTTGCGGCGACAGAGGCGATGGTTACTTGCAGGGCACTGGATGTTGCTGCGTTTGCGGTTGGCAACAAAGTGAATATTGCCAAGAGAGCGAAGGCCGCTGAGGCAAAGATCCATAGACGTTTTAGCATGGCGATCAAGTGCACGCTTCCGTGCCTTCCAAATCCATGGCCAGCACCTGAAAGCCGCCGCCCGGAAACACGACGACGGGGGCGCCCGCGTTCCTCCCCTTTGGGGGATAGCCGGTCATCGTGGGCCGCGTCACGTTGGTCACCGCCATCCACGGCTTGCCTGCGATCAGGTGTTCCTTCCTCAGCGTTTCGGCTTTCGGCCCCGGCGCGGACTGCGCGTCGGGCACTGCTTCGCGCCATAACCGCCCTTGCGTGTGCCCGACAGGCGGCTGCCAAACTATTGTTTTCGCCTGCAAGCTGTTCATCAGGCATGCCGCACAAAGCATAAAAATCAGCGCTCGCATCACAATCCTTTAGATACTGAACTCAACAAAACAGATCATCGTTCAAACGCATGGCAAAAAGGGGGCATCGTTGGGGTAACGAAGGGACGCGATCTCAGATCGGGGCGACGACCTGACCTTATGTGGCGGTCATGCTCGTCGCTTCTAATCGGCGCTTGCGACCGGCTCAAACGGGTCGACAAGCGACCTTTAGCTGGGCGCGCTATTTCACTAGGGCGATGCCAGGAGGTTTTGTCGGCCAATCGCCTTCGAGCGACGCTGGGGTTCCCCACGTTTGAGCCCAAGCATTTCTAAGTTTTTCATGGCGACTGATGCCGTTGAGCTGACTGGGGTGGACGTAGGTTTTGTATTTGTTGCCGGTGATCGGATGGGCCCATCTCATCAACTCAGCTTGCCCACAAAGGATGATCCTTGGCGCGGCTTCAAGGATTTCCCGATTGAATGCGTAGCCAGTCTTTATCGCTTGCTCATGCGTTGACTTGGCGAATTGCTTGCCTTCCGGCTTGACATAACAGGCATTCAAAAAGACCACACCCACGTCCCGAAGGGCATGAAACAGTTTGCTGGGGTCACCACCTAGGGCTTGCTCTGCCCTCCAATCGATGCCCAGCGCTTCGAGCACATAGCGACCCGAGCACGTGTGGCTCGCCTGTCCCGCCCAGGTTTCTTTGCAGAACGCGATACCGGTGGACTCTTGGGGGAAAGCATCCTTGCCAAGAATCACCAGTTGGATCGCCACGCCGCTTCGCAGGATCTGTTGTTTATATGCTTGCGTTGCTTCCGACGGCTGCATCATTCATCCCCTCTATGACGATATTCGATCTTACCAGTCGTCCTCTCACCCGATGCGACTAGTCTTTAGCAAACTCCCATCATTACTTTCAGCCGACCAACACATGCCGCCATTCCCCGAATGCCTCGACCTTCTCGACGACGCCGGCACTCATCCGCCAGCCGCCGTCCAAATTCTGGGTCTGCCACCTGCTGCCATCCGCCTGCTTCCCAATTTCAGCGGCAACCTGGCCTGGTTGGCCGGCGATACGGGAGCACAAACGAAGTCAGAGCCTGCCTTCGTGTTCGTGTCATGGGACGAAGCGCTGACCGAAACGCTCACCGCACTGTTGGCAACACCGGGTTTCCGCTCCATCGTAGTGATCCTTCACCGGCCGGACCAGGCACCCCCTGCCACGCTGATTGGGCGGCCCTTGGTGCATTTCTCCTTCGACGGCGACCTACTCGATGCAATTCTCGGGTTGGTCGCGCCACTGGTGATGCCCTTGGTCTACCAATCGGTTATCTGCGTTGCGCTAGAAGACTTCGAATACCTTTTTGCGCAAGGTGGCCGACTGCGATGTCTGGGGGACACCCGAGGTGAGCATCTGGATGTGTGCCTTGCGGAACTGGCTTGCCAGCTTGGAGAGACAAAGAGGCCGGCAGGCGGCTATAAAAGGTTGCTGACGTCGATGCTACTGCCGTCGCCTCTCCCCGCGTTTTCCGTGATCGATCGCGTGCTTGGAGTGGTCGGGCGATACAACACGGGCGCGGATACGTCGTGGTTGATTTCCACGTTGGTGCATCAGGAAGCTACCTCCAGCCTTTGCGTCTACGCTCTCGAGCCGCCTGATATGCTGTGACGGGTCATGGGACGACACCATCAGGGGATGGAAGTATGCAGATTGTCGGAGGCCTTATTAAGAGGCAGCGTGCTGCCATGCTCACGCATTCGCCTGCGGAGACCACAATGTGGTCGAGGATTCTGACGCCTACCAGCTGGAGAGCATCGCGAAGCTCTTTCGTGATGGCGCGATCTGCAGCGCTGGGCTCCGCTACTTCGCTCGGGTGCTTGTGAGCCAGAATGGCCGCGCAGGCGTTGTAGTTCAGGGCTGCGCACCGGAACGCGCTCGTAATCCAACTTCTTACCCTGCACGGCGCCCGTCATCGCAGTGTTGGTGATCCGCTTGATTTCGCGATCACCCACCGTGTGCGCAATCTGCTCGGCGGCGGTCGGCGCCGAACGCAGATGAAACCTCGTGGATTGCATCGACACCATCGGGCCGGCTTTCTCGCGACCCACCGCCGCCTCAAGCTGCTGTGCATCCTGCAGGCCCAGCACTACGCGCATGCCCCGCGAGCGAGCGACTTCCTCAATCGTCTGAATGCGTTCCAGCGCGACGCCACCCAGCTGCCTCGCTTCGTCCGGGACCAGCCACAAGCCCTCTGCGTCGGCATCTCGCTCGGCCATCGCCGACACGATAGTCGCAATGGCGGCGACCAGCATGCTGCCCCAGAGCGCTTCCCACGCCTGCGCATACAACGCGCTGGAATTGAGGATGACGAAGCGCATTTTCACCGTGCGTCGTTCCCGCCAGCCAGTCGCTCATTCGCGGAATCAAAACTTTCCTCTCTCGCCAGCGGATCTGACGGTAGACCCCTTCGTAGCGGACTTAGCACCAGGCTATTCCTGAACTGACCTGGCTGACCGGTCAGCTCTCTCCCTTCTTTCTTCTCTTTCCTCATCACGCATAGAGCCCGGCTTCGGCCGGGCTCTATGCGTTCGTCTGTCCAATAAGGAGTGTTCTCATGCATCTCGTACAAACCATGGCTTACGTGAACGAAGTCCCCTGGCATGGCTTGGGGCAGCAACTGGCTGCGGATCAGCCGATCGAAGTCTGGGCCGAACAGGCTGGCATGAACTGGCGCATAGAGGCGGCGGACGTACGCTTCGCCGCACGCGGTGCCGATGTCGATGCCATTCGCACCTTCCCTGAGCAAAGGGTGCTGTACCGCTCTGACACAAAGGCGCCGCTGGCGATCGTGTCCAAACGCTACCAGGTGGTGCAACCGGCCGAGATCCTCGAGTTCTATCGCGACCTGACCGACATCGGAGGCTTCGAACTTGAAACTGCCGGCGTCCTGAAGGAGGGGCGCAAGTTCTGGGCACTTGCCCGGACTGGCCAGACCGTCTCGCTTAAGGGCCGCGACCAGGTCAACGGCTATCTGCTGCTGGCTACCGCTTGCGATGGCACCTTGGCGACGACCGCCCAGTTCACATCAGTGCGGGTGGTGTGCAACAACACCCTGGCCATCGCCTTGGCAAACGGTACGGGCGCCGTGAAGGTGCCGCACCGCAGTCAGTTCGACGCCCAGGCGGTCAAGCGCCAGCTCGGTATGGCCGTTGCATCGTGGGATGACTTCATGATGCAGATGAAGGCGCTGTCTGAGTGCAGGGTCAACGCGAAGACTACGGAAGCCTTCCTTCAACGCGTGCTGACCTACCCGGCGGCGACGATCACGGACCGCGGTGCGACCGTCGTCAACGACCGGGCGGTCAAGTCGGTGCAGGAGCTCTTCGCAGGACGCGGTAAAGGCTCGAACCTGACCTCCGCGGCTGGTACGGCGTGGGGTCTGGTGAACAGTGTCACGGAGTTCGTTGACCACCATCGTCGTGCTCGCAGTGATGACCATCGACTCGATGCCGCTTGGTTTGGCCAAGGGGCGGCCCTCAAGCAGAAGGCGTGGCAGGAGGCCATGCGCTTGGTGGCCTGATACCGCCGACGTCGTTTGCCACAACCCACGCACTACCACCACCCATTGGCCCGACCGCACCTGCGGCCGGGCCTTTTCTTTGCCCGGAGGAAACCCATGCAAACCCTGGAACAACGCAGTACCCGCCCGGCCTTGCGCCTGGTCTCAACGAAAGACCTCAGCCGCGAGGCCTGGCTGGGCGTACGCAAGCACGGCATCGGCAGCTCGGATGCCGCTGCCGCCGTGGGACTGAATCCGTACCAAAGTCAGCTGGAGCTCTGGCTGGTCAAGACCGGCCGCGATGCCGGTTTACCGAAGCAGGCTTTTGATGACGAGACGTCCCCGATGTACTGGGGGACGCTGCTTGAACCCATCGTCGCCGCGCACTACGTCCGGCGCACCGGCTGCAAGGTCCGGCGTGTCAACGCGGTACTCCAGCATCCGGAGTATCCGTGGATGCTGGCCAACATCGATCGCGAAGTGATGGGCCATGCCGAGGTCGCGATCCTGGAGTGTAAGACCGCGGGCATCAACGGCGCCCGGCTGTGGAAGGACGGCGTGCCGGAGTATGTCCAGTTGCAGGTACAGCACCAGCTGGCCGTGACCGGCAAGACCGCCGCCGATGTGGCGGTGCTCCTGGGTGGTCAGGAGCTGCGCATCCACCGGATCGATCGTGACGAGGCACTCATCAAGCGCCTGATCGAGCTGGAGGCTCGATTCTGGGCCTATGTGATGGCCGACACCCCGCTGCCAGCCGACGGCTCCGACTCAGCGGCCAAAGCCTTGCAGGTGCTGTTTCCTGCCGACCACGGCCAGACGCTCGATCTGCGCAGCGATGCCGCCTTGAACACCACGTTCGCCACGTGGTGCGAGACACGGCAAACGATCGAGCAGCTCAGCGCCACCGAAGCGCAATGCAAGGCCACCCTGCAGCAGGCGATGGGTGAGGCATCCGTGGCGAAGTTCGTCACCGGGGCGGTGTCGTGGAAGAAGGCCAAGGACACAACCACGCTCGATGCGGCGGCCCTGCAGAAAGCACACCCCGAGGTGTGCGTGAACTACCTCAAGTCCCGGCTCGGTAGCCGGCGTTTTGTTCAACTCGAAGGAGAGCGTCATGATTGAAGGACTGGCCATCACCCCGCCGATTCTGGGGCGTATTGCGATTGGCAAGGTCGTCGAGCGTAACGGCACGCGCTTGCCGGAAAAGGATGACGAGTTCACCGTGACCAGTCTGGTGCAGAACAGGGATGGCTGGGTGCTACACCCGCTGGATGAGGCATTGCACAAGGCGTCGACCGAGAAGAAGTTGCGATCGATACCGGTGAAGCTGCTGTTTGCTGATCCGGATCTTAGCCTGCGTGCGCAGTACGCCGCGTTCAACCGGACCACCGGGCGTCCGGTGTGCGCGGGCAATGGACAGACCTGCAAGCGCTCGACCGCCGAAGGCCTCACCTCGCATCCGTGTCCGGCGCCCCAGCACTGCGCATTCGGAGAAAGCCTGGGCTGCAAGCCCTATGGCCGACTCAATGTGCAGATCGAAGGGCAGGACGATGCGCTGGCGACTTTCATCTTTCGGACCACGGGCTACAACTCCATCCGCACGTTGACCGCACGCCTGCGCTATTTCCAGGCGCTGGCCGGGAATGCCCTGCCCTGTCTGCCGCTGACGCTGAAGCTCCGAGCCAAGAGCACGACACAAAGTCATCGATCGGCGGTGTACTTCGTGGACCTGATCGTGCGCCAGGGGATGACGCTGGAAGCAGCCCTGCAGCAGGCGCAGCAGGATACGCAGACCCGCACGGCACTGGGATGGAATCAGGAGGCACTGGATCGTGCGGCCGCGGCAGGACTCGCCCATGGAGCTTTCGAGGACTCGGAAGAGGAAGCACCGGCGGTGATCGAGGAGTTCTACGCCGCGCAGGGTTCAGAGACGCCCGCAACGGGCGTGGCCGCGCGCCAGGCAGAGGTTGCACCCCGCGCGTCTGGCCATCGACTGAGCCTCGCGGACAAGCTGCACGCCAAGGTCGAAGCGCTGGAAGCGCCTGCGTCCGCGGTGACATGAGGAGTAACAAAGCGTAGCGGCTCCGCCCTGTCCGCCGTGACTGCCTTAGGCAGTCACGGTGGATGGTGCGTCACTTTTTTTTTGCGAAGAAGCGCGGATTGCCGGCTTGTTGACCAAATTTTGCCAACTCAGTTGACCACGCTCGCCCGGCAACTTGACCAGCGCCGCCGGCCAGATGACCTTCCGACTGACGGTCGCTTGTCGGCCAACTTTCGACAGTCGGTCAGCGAAGTCCAGGGGAAGAAAGCAGCCATTGCCGCGAAGGTTAGGCTCTTGGCGCGGCTACGGCTTGAGCTGCAGGCCGTTTGCTTCATTCTCGCAGCGCCTCTTCCAAGGCCGATCCTGTGTGTGGGCGCCGCATCTAGGGCGCGCCGCGTGAGGCGACTAGGCGCTCGGAACGCTACAGAAAATTTACGCGTTGTATACACGCAACGGGTAAATCGCTACGCCCATTTTGCGTGGGGCCTCCTACAGTCTCTGTCGGTCTCATTTTGAGTCGACGCCAATGGATTTCGACTACCTGCTGTTGCTGCTGCTGCTGTGCGCGGCCACGCTGGGCTTTGCGCTGATCTGCGACCGACTCGACCCACGCGAGTAATCGTCACTTTCTCCCGTCCCGCAACCCTTGCTTGAGTCTCCCATCATGAATGTCATCTATGTCCTCGCCGCGCTGATCGCGCTGGCCTTGACCGGCTACCTGTGTGTGGCCCTGCTCAAGCCGGAGTGGTTCGAATGACCAGCAACGACTATCTCCAGCTTGGCCTGTACCTGGTCGTGCTGCTGCTGCTGGTGAAGCCGCTCGGCGGTTACATGGCGGCGGTGTTTGCCGACACGCCCAACCGCGTGACGCGGATCGGTGGTGGCGCCGAACGCCTCATCTATCGCCTGTGCGGCATCGACGCCGACGAGGACATGGGCTGGAAGCGATACGCGCTGGCGATGCTGCTGTTCAACCTGCTCGGCCTGCTGGTGGTCTACGCGCTGCAGCGCCTGCAGCTGTGGCTGCCGCTGAATCCGCAGCACTTTCCGGCGGTATCGGCCGACTCGTCGATGAACACCGCCATCAGCTTCGCCACCAATACCAACTGGCAGGGCTACGGCGGCGAGTCGACGATGAGCTACCTGACCCAGATGCTGGGCCTGGCGGTGCAGAACTTCCTCTCGGCGGCCACCGGCATCGCGGTGCTGATTGCGGTAATCCGCGGCTTCAGCAGGCGCAGCGCGGCGGGCCTGGGCAACTTCTGGGTCGATCTCACGCGCAGCACGCTGTACCTGCTGCTGCCGCTGTCGCTGGTGCTGAGCCTGCTGCTGGCGTCGCAGGGCGTGGTGCAGAACTTCAAGCCATACCTCGATGTGCCGGTGGTGCAGACCACCATGGTCAGCGAGCGGGTGCTGGATGCTTCCGGTGCGGCCATGAAGGACAAGGCCGGCAACCCGGTAATGAAGCCGACCGAAGTGTCGACCCAGACCTTGCCGATGGGCCCCGCCGCCTCGCAGATTGCCATCAAGCAGCTAGGCACCAACGGCGGCGGCTTCTTCAACGTGAACTCGGCGCACCCGTTCGAGAACCCCACGCCGCTGAGCAACTTCGCCGAGCTGCTGGCGATCCTGCTGATCCCCGCCGCGCTCTGCTACACCTTCGGCCAGATGGTCGGCGACCGCCGCCAGGGCTGGTCGCTGCTGGCGGTGATGCTGGTGATCTTCATCCCGCTGCTGCTCGCCTGCACGGCGGCGGAGCAGGCCGGCAACCCGCTGCTGACGCAGCTGGGCGTGGACCAGCATGCCTCGGCGCTGCAGGCCGGCGGCAACATGGAAGGCAAGGAAACTCGCTTCGGCATCGTCAACTCGACGCTGTGGGCCACCGCCACCTCGGCCGCCTCCAACGGTTCGGTGAACGCGATGCACGACTCGTTCACGCCGCTCGGGGGACTGGTGCCGATGTGGCTGATCCAGCTGGGCGAGGTGATCTTCGGCGGCGTCGGCTCGGGCCTGTACGGCATGCTCGCGTTCGCCGTGGTCGCGGTGTTCATCGCCGGCCTGATGGTGGGCCGCACGCCCGAATACCTGGGCAAGAAGATCGAGGCTTACGAGATGAAGATGGCCAGCCTCGCGGTGCTGATTCCATGTGCGCTGGTGGTGATCGGCACCGCCATCGCGGTGATGGTGCCGGCCGGTGTCGCCGGTGTAGCCAACCCCGGCGCGCACGGCTTCAGCGAGATCCTGTACGCGGTCAGCTCGGCCGCCAACAACAATGGCAGCGCGTTCGCCGGGCTGTCGGCCAACACGCCGTTCTGGAACGTGCTGCTGGGCGTGTGCATGTTCCTGGCGCGCTACCCGCTGATCATCGCGATGCTGGCGATGGCCGGTGCGCTGGCGGCCAAGCGCCACGTGCCGGAATCCGCCGGCACGCTGCCCACGCACACGCCGCTGTTCGTCACGCTGCTGGCCTGCGTGGTGATCGTGATCGGCGCGCTTACCTTTCTGCCGGCGCTGGCGCTGGGGCCGATCGCCGAGCAGCTCATGTCGGCTCATTCGATGTCGCTGGGGCACTGATTCATGACTTCGCATACTCAAGCGGCGAGCAGCTTCAGCCGTGAGCTGTTACTCAAGGCCGTCGCCGATTCGTTCCGCAAGCTGTCCCCGCGGCTGCAGTTCCGCAACCCGGTGATGTTCGTGGTGCTCGTGTGCAGCGTGCTGACCACGGCGCTGTGGCTGCAGGCGCTCGCCGGCCATGGCGAAGCGCCGACCGGCTTCATCTTCTGGGTCAGCCTGTGGCTGTGGTTCACCCTGCTGTTCGCCAACTTCGCCGAGGCGCTCGCCGAGGGCCGCGGCAAGGCGCAGGCCGATGCCTTGCGCAGCTCGCGCAAGGATGTGATGGCGAAGAAGCTGACCGTGCCGGCGCGCGACGCGGCGATCACCTTCGTGCCGTCGAGCGAGCTGCGCACCGGCCAGCACGTGCTGGTGGAGGCAGGCGAGCAGATTCCGGGCGACGGTGAGGTGGTGGTGGGCGCGGCAAGCGTCAACGAGAGCGCCATCACGGGCGAGTCCGCGCCGGTGATCCGCGAGTCCGGCGGCGACCGTAGCGCGGTGACCGGTGGCACCCAGCTGCTGTCGGACTGGCTGGTGGTGCGCATCACCAGCAATCCGGGCGAGAGCTTTCTGGACCGCATGATCGCCATGGTGGAAGGCTCCAAGCGCCGGAAGACGCCGAACGAGATCGCGCTGACCATCCTGCTGGCCAAGTTCACCCTGATCTTTCTGCTTGCCTGTGCCACCTTGCTGCCGTACTCCATCTACAGCGTGCAGGCGGCTGGCGTCGGGCACCCGATCACGCTGACCGTGCTGATTGCGCTGCTGGTGTGCCTGATCCCCACCACCATCGGCGCGCTGCTCTCGGCGATCGGCATCGCCGGCATGGACCGGATGATCCGCGCCAACGTGATCGCCACCTCAGGCCGCGCGGTGGAAGCCGCGGGTGACGTCGACGTGCTGCTGCTGGACAAGACCGGCACGATCACGCTGGGCAACCGCCAGGCGGTGGCGTTCCAGCCGGCGCCGGGCGTGGACGAGCGCGTGCTGGCCGAGGCGGCACAGCTGGCCTCGCTGGCCGACGAGACGCCCGAAGGCCGCAGCGTGATCGTGCTGGCAAGGGAGAAGTACAGCCTGCAGGAGCGCACGCTGGCGGAGGGCGAGGCGCAGTTCGTGCCGTTCACCGCGCAGACCCGCATGAGCGGCATCGACCTCGGTGCCCGCCTCATCCGCAAGGGGGCGCTGGACGCGGTGGAAAAATACCTGGTCGGCCAGGGCAGCCAGCTGCCGCCGCTGGTCAAACGCATCGCCGAGGAGATCGCCCGCCGCGGCGCCACCCCGCTGATCGTCACCGAGGGCGATCGCGCGCTGGGCGTGATCGAGCTGAAGGACATCGTCAAGTCGGGCATCAAGGAGCGCTTCGCCGAGATGCGCGCGATGGGCATCAAGACCATCATGATCACCGGCGACAACCCGCTCACTGCCGCCGCGATCGCCGCCGAGGCCGGTGTCGACGATTTCCTCGCTGAAGCCACGCCGGAGGCCAAGCTGAAGCTGATCCGCGACATCCAGGCCGAGAACCGGCTGGTGGCGATGTGCGGCGACGGCACCAACGATGCACCGGCGCTGGCGCAGGCCGACGTGGCGGTGGCGATGAACACCGGCACCCAGGCCGCGAAAGAGGCCGGCAACATGGTCGACCTCGACTCCAATCCGACCAAGCTGATCGAGGTGGTGGAGATCGGCAAGCAGATGCTGATCACCCGCGGCGCGCTGACCACGTTCTCGATTTCCAACGACATCGCCAAGTATTTTGCGATCATTCCGGCCGCGTTCGCTACCACGTATCCGACGCTCAACGCGCTCAACGTGATGCATCTGGCGACGCCGCAGAGCGCGATCCTGTCAGCGGTGATCTTCAACGCGCTGATCATCATCTTCCTGATCCCGCTGGCGCTAAAGGGCGTCAAGTACCGCGCGCTCGGCGCCGGCGCGCTGCTGCGCCGCAATCTGCTGGTATACGGGCTCGGCGGCATCGTGGTGCCGTTCATCGGCATCAAGCTGATCGACATGCTGCTGGTGCTGTGTGGACTGGCGTAACACCGGGTCCATCGTCCCGGCGCGGGCTGCAATGACGCATCCCTCGCGGAGCTCGATCATGCAGGCCCCGCATGATGCGATTTTCATTTCCGATGCCAGCCCTTCACGGACGGACTGGCGGCCCTGCGTCCCCGACGCGGACTGCGACGCGATCCTGCATTACTTGAGGTGATCACCATGAATCGACTTTTGCGCAACGCCTTCATGCTGCTGCTGGTGATGACGGTGATTACCGGCGTGCTGTATCCGCTGGCCGCGACCGGGCTGGCGCAGCTGCTGTTTCCGCAGCAGGCCAACGGCAGCCTGATTGAAAAGGATGGCAAGCCGGTCGGCTCGACGCTGATCGGCCAGTCGTTCACCGACCCGAAGTATTTTTGGGGGCGGCCGTCGGCGACATCGCCCAATCCGTACAACGCGGCCTCGTCATCGGGTTCCAATCAGGGGCCGACCAACCCGAAGCTGACCGATGCCGTGAAGCAGCGCATCGCCGCGCTGCGCGCGGCCGATCCGGGCAATACCGCACCGGTTCCGGTGGACTTGGTCACCGCCTCGGCCAGTGGCTTGGATCCGCAGATCAGCCCGGCCGCGGCGCAGTACCAGATCGACCGCGTGGCGCGTATGCGCGGGCTGAGTACCGCCCAGGTGCAGGCGCTGGTGCAGCGCTACACGCAAGGGCGCCAGCTCGGCGTGCTCGGCGAACCGCGCGTCAACGTGTTGCAGCTGAACCTCGCGCTGGACGCGGCGCGCCCTGCCTCCTCTTCCCGGCAGGGAGCGGATTGAGGCGACGGGCGAGTGCTCGCGGTAGGCTTGGGCAGGATGGCTATCGAGTGAGTGCTTCGATGGAAATCGGTGCAAGCCCGGCCCTCACACCACCCCTCTCCCCTCAAAGAAGAGGGCAACAACCCGCGCGACCGAGATGATCTCGCACAAGAGATTCGACGATGACCGAACCCTCCCGTGAAGCCCGTGCCGACGCCCTTCTCAGTACCGCCGAGGATGCGCGCAACCATCGGCTGAAGATCTTTCTCGGCGCCGCGCCCGGCGTCGGCAAGACCTACACCATGCTGTCGGCGGCCCGCGAGCTGAAGCGGCAGGGCGTGGACGTGGTGATCGGGCTGGTCGAGACGCACGGCCGCGCCGAAACCGCGGCGCTGCTGGACGGCCTCGACGTGTTGCCGCGCCGTGCGGTGAGCTATCACGATCGCGACTTCACGGAGTTCGATCTCGATGCCGCGCTAGCGCGCCGGCCGGCGGTGCTGTTGGTGGACGAGCTGGCGCACACCAATTTGCCGGGTGGGCGCCACACCCGGCGCTGGCAAGACCTTGCCGAATTGCTCGATGCCGGCATCGAGGTCTACACCGCGCTCAATGTGCAGCATCTGGAGAGCCTCAACGACCAGGTGCGGCGGATCACCGGCATCACCGTTCGCGAGACGGTGCCGGATTCCTTCCTCGACCGCGCGCGCGACATCGTGCTGGTCGACCTGCCGCCACGCGAGCTGATCGGGCGGCTCATGCAGGGTAAGGTCTACGTGCCGGAGACCGCGGCGGCGGCGCTCAACGCGTTCTTCTCGCCGACCAATCTGGCCGCGCTGCGCGAGCTGGCGCTTGAGACCATCGCCGGCCACGTCGACAGCGACCTGCGCGAGCACATGCTGGCGCGCGGCAGCGCGATGTCGGTGCGCCGGCGCGTACTGGCTGCGATCGACGGCCACGGCCAGAGCGACTATCTGGTGCGCATCGCGCGCCGCATCGCCGAACGGCGTGGCGCACCATGGGCGGTGGCCTATGTTGATACCGGCGCCGTCAAGGACCCGGCACGGCGCGAGCAGGTCGATGCATCGATGCGGTTGGCGCGCCGGCTCGGCGGCGAGACGATCATCCTGCGCGGCCACGCGATCGCCGACGAGCTGCTGGCACATGCCGACCGCGACGGGGTCGGCCAGATCATCCTCGGGCGCACCCGCGAGCGGCCGCTGGCGCGCATGTTCGGCCGCTCGCTGACCCAGCTGCTGCTGCACCGCGGCGCGCACCTGGAGCTGACCATCATCGCCACCCCGACCGAGCGCGCCAGGGCGCGCCGGCGTTCGCGCCTGCCGCGCCAGCGCGGTGCGCGTGGCGAATATCTGCGTGCCACCCTGATCACGCTGGGCGGCTTCGGCGTGGCCTTCATCGCCGATCGCTACCTCGCGGTGGCCAACCTCGCGCTGATCTTCCTCACCACGGTGCTGGTGGTGGCGGTGCGCACGCGTATGGCAGTAGCCGTCTATACCGCCTCGCTGTGCTTTCTCGGCTACAACTTCTTCTTCGCGTCGCCGCGCTATACGCTGGAGATCGCCAACGCGGACGACGTGCTGGCGGTGACGCTGTTCTTCGTGGCGGCGCTGGTATGCAGCCGGCTGGCCACCCAGCTGACCAGCCAGGTGGAATCGCTGCGCGATGCGCAGGTGCGCGCACGCGCCCTGCTCGGGCTGGGCCAGCAGCTCACGGCCAGCACCGATGCCGCCGGTGTACGCGAGGTGGGCGCGCAGGCGCTGGCGCGGGCGCTGGGCGGGGAGGCTGGCATCCTTACCCGCGATGCCGCCCAGCTGCTGCATGTGGCGGCGGCTGCGCCGCGCAGCCTGGTGCTCAGCGCACAGGATCTCGCCGCCGCCGACTGGTGCGAGCAGCACGCGGTGCCGGCCGGACGCTTCACAGATACGCTCAACGGCGCTGCCTGTTGGATGCTGCCATTGGGCGTGGAGGATCACCGCCTCGGCGTCGCCGCGCTGCGCTTCGACGCGGCGCTGGGTGAGCCTGACCCGGACCGGCGCAGCCTGGCGCTGGCGATGGTGCAGGACATCGGCCGCGCGCTCGAGCGCGCGCGACTGGCCGACGAGCTGGAAAGCGCGCGCGTGCAGGGCGAAACCGAGCGCCTGCGCAACGCGCTGCTGTCGTCGGTGTCGCACGACCTGCGCTCGCCGCTGGCCTCGATGATCGGCGCCGCCGGCACCCTGGTCAGCTACGAGGACAAGCTGCCGCCGGCGGAGCGCCGAGAGCTGCTGCAGGCGATCCTGGGCGAGGGCCAGCGGCTGGACCGTTACATCCAGAATCTGCTCGACATGACCCGGCTCGGCCACGGCACGCTCAAGCTCAACCGCGACTGGACTGACAGCGTGGAGATCGTCGCCGCCGCGGTGGCGCGGCTGCGCAAGCTGTTTCCCGAGCTGCGCGTGGAGACGCTGGCGCCGCCCGAGCCGGTGCTGCTGTACGTGCACCCGGCGCTGATCGAGCAGGCGCTGTTCAACATCCTGGAAAACGCTGCGCGCTTCTCGCCCCCGGGCGAGCCGGTGCGCGTGAGCGTGCACATGAGCGACCAGCGTCTGCTGATCGACGTCAGCGACCGCGGCCCGGGCATCCCTGCGGACGAGCGCGCGCGCATCTTCGACATGTTCTATTCGGTCGCGCGCGGCGACCGCGCGCCCCAGGGCAGCGGCCCAGGCACCGGGCTGGGCCTGGCGATCTGCCGCGGCATGATCGGCGCGCACGGCGGCAGCGTGGAGGCGCTGCCTGGCGACGGCATCGGCACTATCATCCGCATCAACCTGCCGCTGCCGCCGCCGCCCGACTCGACCCCGTGAGCGGCGCCCCGTAAGCTGCGGTCACCGCCTGCCTTTGCATGACCTTCCGCATGACCTCCGCCGCTCCGCGCATCCTGGTGATCGACGACGAGGCGCAGATCCGCCGCTTCCTCGACATTGGCCTGCGCGCGGAGGGCTACCAGGTGCTGCTGGCCGCCACCGCGGCGCAGGGCCTGGCGCTGGCCGCCACGCAGTCGCCGGATCTGCTGATCCTGGATATCGGCCTGCCCGATCGCGACGGTCACGAGGTGCTGGCCGAGCTGCGCCAGTGGAGCCAGCTGCCGGTGATCATGCTGTCCGTGCGCGACGCCGAGAGCGAGAAGGTGCGCGCGCTGGACCACGGCGCCAACGACTACATGACCAAGCCGTTCGGCATCCAGGAGCTGATGGCGCGACTGCGCTCGCTGCTGCGCCACCGCGCCGGTGAGCCGGAGCTGCCGCCGCGCTACGACGACGGCCGCCTCGCGCTCGACCTGGCGCGCCGCGAGGTGAGCCTGGACGGCATCGCGCTGTCGCTCACGCGCAAGGAGTACGCCGTACTGGCCATGCTGGTGCGCCACGCCGGCCGCGTGGTGACCCAACAGAAGCTGCTGCACGAGATATGGGGCGCCAGCCACGTGCAGGACACCCACTATCTGCGCATCGTGCTGGGCAAGCTGCGCCAGAAGCTCGGCGACGACGCGACGGCGCCCACTTGGCTGAAGACTGAGCCTGGCGTTGGCTACCGATTCCTCGGTATTTAGTGATACGGCCGGCTATCCAAGCGCTTTATCAGGCGTGTAGATTCATTTTTGGGATCCGAAGCAGACCAAGTTGGTCAATCCGAAGCGCGCGTGAACGCACTAACCTCTTGCTTTCATTTTGCATGCTATGCCGGTATCGGCGTTGCGATAGGTAGGCATTGGACACCATGAGCGAGGATCATGTGGCAGATCCGAAGCGAGGCGGACGGCTGCGCCGCCGCTCAATTCCAGCGGTAGACACAAGGAGGTACGTATGCGGTTCTTGTTTGCAGCCAGCAAGGCATTCTCGGGTGCGCTGGTCGCCGTGCTCCTGGCCATGCTCATCTTCCAGTGGCTCGGGCTCGGTCCACCTCAGCCTTGGGTCGCCATCGGTATTGCAGTCGGCATCGCCTTAGCATTTGGTGCTAAAGAGCAGTGGCAGCTTTCGCAGGGCGCCAGCAGCCTTCTGGTTGGTCTATTCGTCGGTATGGGCTCAATGGTCGGCCACTTGCTGTCGGCTCATGCCTAATCGTTCCGTCCAAGCGGACGCGCGTACCGCGCGCCGCCTACCTCCAGCCGTTGAAGACGGGCCTACCCGAAGCGGACGCTCGCCAACGGGTGAAATGGGTCGACCAGCGACCGTTGCGAAACACTCATCAGCCGGCGAATCAGCTAACGACGCCCCATGGTCGCTGACCGGCCAAGAGCTGCCGGTCGGCGCCTCAGGCGACCCGCCCAATTGCGGTCGCTCGCGGCGGTGCCAAATAGCACCATGCGAAGCGTTCCATGGAATAGGACAGCCGGTAGCTAATGGGTTTGATTTCTCGCCACCGGCGCAAACTGACTTTGTGATGCGACATTGGAATCCGTAAGATTCCTCAATGGCAACTACAGCCGAGCGCATCATCGCTGTCTATGACCGACACGCAGGTGCGTGGGTGAGTGCGCGACTACGAGAGCGGTGTCAGTGCGAAGAAATGGATGGCCTGGGCTGTTGCAGCTTGGCCGGTCCAAGAAACTGCGGTGGGTGGCGAGAAAAAGACCACCTGCGAATGAATGATGGTGCCGCCCGTTTGCCAGAATCCTGGCGGAGTCGGGGGGAAAACGCAGGATTCTGAGGCACCCTTCCCCTCACTCAAGCTTGTCAATGACGCTCATTGGGCATGATGCGTTGCAGGAATTCGTAGCGAGCAGCGTTGTGGTCTACCGTAGTATGTACGTCGACGCCAATCACCTGACGCAACAGGCCACCATCCCTCGGCGCGACTGCCGGCCAATGCGGCAGGCCTGCACCATTGGGATTTCCGGTCTTGATGAAGTTGGCGAAGTACCCTTCCATGGCCGCCGAAACCTTGTAGTCGGCGGCGGTCCAGGCGTAGATATCATTGGTTGAGAGGTTGCCCAGCGCGT
>Ga0307375_10002147_pt1 | contig 20612 bp, 14 predicted proteins | sample TR1MG_FD_202531 | JGI IMG/M metagenome (GOLD analysis project Ga0307375, IMG submission 202531) | Soil microbial communities from Risofladan, Vaasa, Finland - TR-1 | ecosystem: Environmental > Terrestrial > Soil > Coastal area > Acid sulfate soil | place: Finland: Risofladan, Vaasa | collected...
TGAAGTTTCTTCAGACGCTGTAACTATGCAAAGAATGCGCCGGCACCTGATGAGTGGTGCCGCAGGCCCGGCTCGTTCTTCTCGACACAACTACGCATAGTTAACATCTATACATAGGTGTCGATAGCTGCCCTTTAGCCGTGATGTTTGAGGGCATCAGCGGAGACGAAGCGACAGGCCGGACGCTCGGGTGCGGTCGCTGAATGGAGCTTGCGGAATGGTGCGCCGATCCCGGATGCGGGAGGCGTTAAGGCGGTGAAAGGCGAGGACAGGGGAACGATGGCATGACGGCGGGTTTAACCGCGTCTAAATGTGTGTCCAAAGGACTGACGTTTGCGGCGTTGGTTTATACCAAGCGGAGTGCGGAGTTACGAGCCGCCCGGAATGCGCCGCAAAGCGGCATCCCAAAGGGATTAGCGACTAGTGAAACAGTGGAGTGGGGGCGTACCCCAAAGGGGGCGTTCGGGGTGTTGTTGAGGATCTGTTAGCCGCCACCCCGATAGCGGTGGCTAGATGTGATTTGCCCGTGCCAGTACCGCCAACCAGCATCAGGTTATGCGCTGTTTCCATAAAGGCAGCACTCGCCAATTGTTCAACTGCCGCTTGCGACAGAGGTGTTTCAGTCCAGTCAATACCAAGCAAATCACGATGAATCGGGAAGCGAGCAAGGGTAACACTGTATAAGGAAAAAGATTGTCTACACCTGTACACCAGCACCCATCGCGTAGCGTGGTGTCGCCGATGACGATGTTGCTGTTTTGGCTGTGGGCTGGTATGTCGTTATCGCTTAGGCATACACTGGCGCAAAGGCTTTTCAGGCTCAGCCGTCCGGCCATCGCCATCCCAGTAAGGCGACAGCTTGCGCAACTGCGCGATGATTTCAGGCACTACCTGAATCACGCGATCCACTTCGGTTTCGGTGCTGTAACGCGACAACGAGAAACGCACCGTGCTGTGCGCAGTGGTATAAGGGATGCCCATCGCTAGCATCACGTGGCTGGGTTCCAGCGAGCCGGATGTACAGGCGGAGCCGCTGGACGCGGCGATGCCGAACTTGTTCAGCATCAACAAAATCGCTTCGCCTTCGATGAATTCAAAGGCGATGTTGCTGGTGTTCGGTAAGCGATTACCAGGGTCGCCAGTGACGAATGCGCGCGGTACTTTCGCCAGGATCGAGGTTTCCAGTTTGTCGCGCAGCCGCGCAACTTCGGTGGTCTCGTATGCCATCTCTTCCATCGCCATCTCGGCAGCCTTGCCCAAACCAACAATGGAGGCGGAGTTCTCGGTACCAGCACGCCGACCGCGTTCCTGATGTCCGCCATGCAGCAGCGGACGGAAAAGTGTGCCGCGCTTGAGGTACAGCACACCGATGCCCTTGGGCGCGTGCAGCTTGTGGCCGGACACGGAGAGCATGTCAATCTTGGTGTCTTTCAGATTCATTGGCACTTTGCCCACCGCCTGCACCGCATCGGTATGGAACATCGCCCCTGCTGCATTCGCCAACTCAGCCATTTCGACCACCGGGAAGAACGTGCCGGTCTCGTTGTTCGCCCACATCACCGATACCACCGCCACCTGATCGGTCAGCAACTTTTTGTATTCATCCAGATCCAGCCGCCCCTTGTTATCCACCTTGAGCAGATGCACTTTGTAACCTTCTTTTTCCAGATAGGTACACAGGATGAGAATGGCCGGATGTTCCACTGTGGTGGTGATAATCTCCTTGCGTTCCGGCTGTGCTCTCAACGCGGACAACAACGCGGTGGAATCGGACTCAGTCCCGCAGGACGTGAAGATGATTTCTGAATCATGCTCCGCGCCCAGCAACTCCTGCACTTGCATGCGCGCCTTCTTGATCGCCAAGCCGACTTTGTTGCCAAAGCTGTGGATGGAAGACGGATTGCCGAACTGCTCGGTGAAATATGGCAGCATGGCTTCCACCACTGCGGGATCTACCTGCGTAGTTGCGTTATTGTCTAGATAGATGACTTCCATGATCAGCCTTTCATCGCACGGGTTTCCTTTGTGTTTTGCAAATAATGCCCCAAGCGCCGATCGCTTTTGGTAGTGTGATCAACGACCCATTCCGATAAGATTAGTTGGGCGCGAAGCAATAATACAGCTGGTTCATGCATGCCATTATTGACAATAAAAATTGATACACTCGGACGGTGTACCATACACCTTCTATTATATGACAGAGGCGGAGATATAATGCGCCAGCATCGTCACTGCAAGACGATGGCATACTTTGAGAAGTCGAGCTAGCTTCCTCCTGAAAACAATGTTAGGGATTTGCCTATGAATGCTTCTCCACTTGATGGCCAAGCTGCCGTCAGTCCTCCTGCTAGCGCGTGGGTGCGTTTTTTGCGTTCTTACGGTCCCACTCCAAACAATCTCAATCTGTTTGACGAGTACGTAACGGGTGCGCTAGGTCGGGCAAAGGTTCAGCCGATAACGCTTACAAGTCCGCAACTGGACAAAATGAAGCAGCGCGTAGCTTCCGGAGCACCCGGTTCGATTCTTATCGCGGGAACTGCCGGGGATGGAAAAACCTATCACTGTCGCAGCCTTTGGGTCTCGTTGGGCGGAAATCCGCAAGATTGGTCCGATCCAGCGCCCGTCAAAAAATTCTCCCTGCCCGACGGGCGCCGTGCTGTTTTTGTAAAAGACCTAAGCGAGCTCAACGACGTTCAAAGCGACGAGGTTTTGGGGTTGCTGGAGCGTTCGGTTCTTGGCTCGGAAAATTCGGAATTCTTAGTTGTTGCCGCCAATCACGGCCAAATGCTCGAGCGCTTACGAGACATGGGTGAGCGGCAAGGCCGGGTTCATCCTCTCAGAAAGCCCATGCAGGACGCCTTCCTGTTGTCTGGACAGTTCCCTGAGAGGCTTGCTATTTACGATTTGAGCAGGACTGCTCACCGGCAATCTCTTGAAGAGATATTGTCCGCCGTAGCTGGCCATCCTGAATGGGGAAATTGTGCCAACTGTCCGCTTCAATCGGCGGTGCGCGTATGTCCAATTTTGGAAAATCGCAACAGACTGCTTGGAGTCCAGGATGGCGGTAGATTTGCAAGAAGGCTGGGCGACTTAGTGGAAGTCGCAAGACTCAATGGTTGGCATTTGCCAGTACGCGACTTGCTGGCCTTGACCGCGAACATGATCTTGGGGCATCGCGATGCCCGCGAGGGATTGATGACCTGCACTGATGTCTCACGGATTCAAGTCGCCGGAAGTATGGAACGCGGGAGTCTTTATGACAATGTGTTTGGAACCAATCTCCCACGAAGAAGGGCTCTTGATCGCCCAGTGTTTCGCGCGTTGGCATCGTTTGGAGTCGGTGAGGAGACCTCAAACGCCGCAGACGGCTTGTTGGTTTATGGGGCAGATGATGCCAAGCTTGCCGATTCGTTCCGCCGACTAGTCGGATCTGATTCAATATATGGTGCAACGACTTCTTACTTGGCCACCCAACAGCGTTATCTAGAGGGTGAAGAAAGTGCTCGGTTGGACAATGGGTATGCCGAATTTTTGGAGCGCCTGGAATCGCAGCGGCGCAGGCTGTTTTTTACACTGCCCGACTCTGAAGCTGACTATCCGTTTTGGGGAATGACTGCGTTTCAATTTGCCGGCGATTATTTGGACATGGCAGAGGCATTAGCCGAACGCAAGCCGGTGAGTGAAACAGTTCGTGCTCGTCTAGTGCGCGGCCTCAATCGGGTGATGACAGGTCTTCTCATTGAGAATTCTGATCGCATTTTTGTGGCTAGCTCTGGAGGATTTACTCAATCAAAGATCAGCGTTCTTTGTGACACGGAAGTTCCTGCCCGACGGGTGGGTGGGATAGGGATGTCGGTCAAGCTTGACACGCAAACAGAGCGTCCAGCGCTAGATGTGGCATTAGCGCAGGGATCAGGTGGGTCAGTAACCTTTAATCTTTCTCCCGTTCGTTTTGAGTATTTATGCCGCGTTGCGGAAGGCTCTTTACCTGGCAGTTTCTCGAACGAATGCTTGGAAGATATGCTGGCATTCAAAGCTAAGTTGTTGCGCAAAGCCGAGCTGCTTCGAGCGCTTCAGCAAGACGGCGATGAGGAAGAGCCAGGTATCGAAGAGGGGGCTCTCACGCTTAGGTTTATTGAAATCGAGCAAAACGGCCATGGATTTTCTAGACCCATCACAGTAAGTATTAGCTCATGAGACCGCAAATCGATGGCGTCAACTTTGCTGTTGATGAACATATTTGGGGCCACCGCCTTTATGACGAACAGCTTCCACACCTTGCTGTTTTGGAGTTCTTAGGCGTTCTTGGTTCAAATGCAGATACACCGCTGCAGGCAACTCCGAACGACCGTGTGCGCTATCAGCCTCAACGGCAGATCAGACTGCGCGGATTGTTGTTCAACAATCCCTATGTGGAGTCTGTGCGCGAAAGAGCTCTTCCTGACGAAGATAAATGGAAAGTCTGGAAAGATCAGTTCGCGGTCGATGCGACTGGGCTTGGTGATGAGGACATGGACTACCTGCGCCAAGTGTTCCTGAGCTTCGATGATTTTGCCAAAGCCATTGAGCTGTTGCGTTCTTCCGCGTTCGAAGCGCGCAGCAACAAGCGCTGGAGTTCAAAATTCGTGTTTCCGTTTGGCCCCGATGCCCTTTACGAAGATTTGCGCGTTGACTCTGGCGGCGCGTCGAATGACCGTCGATTTTTTGCACGCACTGGGGAATTGCTGTATCTAATGTTGTGCCGAACAAAACGAGGCCCAGAATTGGGACAAAAGCTAATCGAGCGGTTGTTTGACTCCACGGCTCCCATGAACAGGCTAGTCAGGGCTCTTCAAGGCGCGCCGCAGCTTGCTCAAGACGCGCGCGATGTGGGTTACCTGCCTTATGTCACGCATCCGCGTTTTGATCGCCTATGCGACGACTGGTTGGCGATTCTTTCTCGGGACATGCCGATTTACGACGCACTAGAGCATCTGATCACCAGCGCCGGCCTTAATCTGCTTCTGTATTTCCTTGAGTGCGCGAAAGCTCAATCCGGCGACACAGAACCCGTCGAGATTGTCTGCGAAATCGTCTCCCGCGAACGCACAAAAGTCAGGGCGCTCTCAGGCGATTCTTACCAAGCCAATCAAGCGCTGTCGCTGAGGGCGGTGCGCGCTGCCGTCGAGCAAATCAGGTTCACCGACGAGTGGGCCGCAGCGATATCGTCGGACGATCCCGAAGGTGAATGCGCCAAGGTGATGAGAGCTTGGTTCCAATGGCCTCCGACCGCCCCTGAAGACGACGAGCCGGACTACGAGCGGATGTCGGGCGACGAGCTCGTGCGGATGCTTGCCGAGAAGGCGGAAGCCAGGCACGAGCAGCATTTCGGAAAAATCCACGCGGCCTGGTCGCGTGCTATCGGGCTCAGTTCCCGGCGCCTATCACGGCGCACCCGCTACGCCCCAAACGACCGAGTGTTGAAGACGCTGGTCATCTCGATCGTCGACGATCGCATGCAGTTCAACGAATTCTTGCATGAGGTCCGCCGCCGCTACGGGCTTGTCATCGGCGATGCCGAGGGGGCACACCTTGTCAAGGAAAAGCAGGTCGACCAAGAGGCACTCAGCGAAAACCGCGAAAACCTCGAGACGCGCCTCGTGGGTCTCGGCTTGGTCAGGAGGCTCTCCGATTCGTGCTCCTTTGTTGAGAATCCATTCGGCTTCAAGGGAGAAGACTGATGCTGACGGATCGAATCATCGGGCGCGTCGGCGCGGACATCTTGCAACGGCGGCTCGCCGACTCCAGGCAAAGCAATGGAACTCTGCCTGACTCGGCGGCTCTGTTTCGCCTCGACAAGCTCGCTCCGGCTCAAATCGCCTCAATCGTGCGAGAGATTCTGGCAAACCCGGATCTCGCGTCGCGGGTCGATTTGAAGATTCCCGCCGCGCTGGTCGAGGGAGAGGCTTTGCCGGCCGAAGCTCTGACAAATCTGAACGCGGGAGCGGTGCGCAACGCCGGGACGGCCAAAGAAGCTCTGCTCACGGCAAACGGAAACGAGCACAACCTAGCCGACACCTTGGGCCATGTGACCGCCCTCGGGGCGAAGGAATTTAGGGCAAACGAAGAAGCGTGGGTGGAGGCGACATGCCATGTCGCCGGGATCGCTCCGACCCCGGAGGATAGGGCTGTTTTCCGCGCTGCCCTTAAAGGCCTGATGTCGGCCGCAGAGCTTTCGCTAAACCAGCTTGGAGACTATTGCTCCCTGGCGAGCGAGGCGACCACCGCCCACGGACATCCAATTCGCGACGCGGTCGGCTGGGCTCTGCCGTATGTCGGGCTGCCTAGGGACACCTCGCTTTTCTCAAACGCGAAGACCTATGGGCCGGCGGTCGCGCCTTGGCGCAAGGCCTTCGAAAAACTCTTCGCAAACCGCGCTCCGCTTCTCGCAAAAATGCGGCCCAACGGACAGCCGCTGGATCCGGATGAGCTGCGCCAGCGTTTGGAGGAAAACGCCGACTCGATTCAAGATCACGCGCGAGCCTCGCTTGAAGCGTTCATCAACGCCCAGCCGGGAGACGCGCAAACGGCGGCCGAGGTAGCCGCGCTTGAATGGGAGATGGACGGAGTTCATTTCATTTTCGACAAGCCCAGAGAGCGCCAGTTGGGCCTGGCGGAGGCGACTATCCATTTTTTCGACCATGACTGCGAAGCCCAAGATGTCCTTGACGTGCAGTGGCGCAAGCACCTTGAGGATTTGCGCGCGCGGGAGAAGCGTTCCGACTGGAACGAAGACGACGAGACGTTCTTCGAGCTTCACCGGCGCTACATCGAGCAAAACCAAAAGCTACACGCCCGTTGGGAAAAGGTCATCTTCGGCAAGCCCATCGAGTGCCACGACTTCTTGGATGGGTTCGCCAGCGTCGCCCACAGGCTCGTAGTCGGGGCCGAAGAGCCAAAGGGCGAGCGCTTTCTGCGCCTCACCGTCACCAAAGGGCGCAAGGAATGGCGCGAGCGCTTCAACCACGATGTCGGAGCCTACTTCTCTGCGATGAATCGCGGGCTCAAAGAGTTGATGGGAGCCCGAGCCGACTGGCGCGTCGAACGGATGGGCTCGGCGAACCTGCCCGATCCCCTATTCGACTATCCAGCGTTCTTCGCTAAAGAGAAGGAAATCCGCCGCGAAAAGCTCAAGGTGTGCTCTTCGTTGGCGAAGAGCGCAGTTCAGATAAAGTTCGAGGTCGCGCTGGTTGAGAAAACGGGCGCCAACGAGTCGGTTCTTGAGAAGACGCAATTGCTTTGGCTCTATCGGCCCGAGTCGATAGGACTATCCTTGGTCGAAGACATGCGGAGGCTTCAAGAGAAGGGCTCTGTCGGCTGCACGGAAGTTCCCCGGCGGCTTGTCAGCAAGAAGGGCGGAATGCAAAGCATGTCGCTTTTGGACACCGCGACCTTGGAGGCGACCTATTCGCGCGACGCCGGCTCCTTGGTTCCTCCGCCGAACAAGCTGAAGAGCATGCGAGCCGATATCAAGCGCAGGATGGACGAGCTCGCCTCGGAGGGGCGCCTCTCCAGCGAGCAGCGCGACGAACTTCGAGCTACCTGGAACACCTTCGAGGCTGACTACATCCTGGCTTTGGAGGACTTCATCCATACCGGGCTCCACGGCGAGGCTGTGCTGCGCCAAGCCGAGTCATTCGGCGCGCTGCTTCGGGCCTTGGCCGTTCACGCGCGAGGCGACATATGCCGCTCCAAGCTCGTAGCCGAAGTCCTATCCATAGGAACAGTGAGGGTTTCCGGAGAGCAGCCGTCTCTGATAATTCCTCCTTGGCATCCCGAGCGCATGAAGGCTCTGGCGGTGAAAACCCGGCGAGTCGCCGGGCTTGTGACACATATTTTGAACGGCAAGAACGTCTTGTTCGGCGACCGCGGAATCTTCTTCCGCGAGTTTTCCGAGGAGATCGCCCATCCGTTCTATCCGGAGATCGCTGCCGCCCATCGGGGAGGCTCACCGATCCTCGTTTGCGAGAGCAGCACCGTCAACGGATACAGCTTGCTTGAGCGGCCGGTGCGCGGCGACGAGGATATGCTCACTGATGTCGATCCATCGGCAGCGGCCAAGCAAGCGCGCGAGCTGCTGGAGCGCTATGTCGGCTTGCAGCCGCACGAAGCGTCTAACCTGAGCGTGCTGCTCTACAACGCCGACGCCGCAGAGCTGCCTCTGGCCGTCGTGCGCGAGCTGTCGGGCATGCAGACCGAAACCAATTTTCAGTGCAACGTCTCAGTGCGCCATCGCGATCCGGCGAAGTTGCGGCGAGTTTACGCCGAGCTTGTCACCAAAACAGGCGATGACCCTGATTTACCGATCGTGAGCGAGACATCCGAAAACTTTATGTCCAAGCTGCGCATCTCGGTGGCTCCGCCGTCGTCCACCCCGCCGAGGGCCAACGACGGATTCCGGGCCTTCGACGTCGCCTTCCTCCACGACGTCGTGTCAAGAACCGCTGCTGTGGAATGGATCCCAGTCGACTGGACCAATGATCGGCCGACCCTAGAGCACGCTCCGTCCCGGTGGTCATATCGAAGCGTCTCAGGGGAAAACGAGCTCAAATCCACGACCTTCCTGACATGCCCACGGCAGACGGCTTCCGGTTGGGCGTATGTGGGGGCGGTCGCATCGGTCGTGCGGCAAACCGACGCCGCCTCCGGCGCCCAGTTTTTGCCATCCCGTCGCATTTCACTCCAAAACGAAACCTTGCGCGCCACTCTGGACGATGCGCACGCGCTAGCCGAATGGGTGGCGACTTACGACGAGCTGCTCGACAAGCGGCAGCTTCAAGCCAACGGCGTCACCGTGGTCAGATATCGACGGGCCTCCACCAACGGCCGCAACACAATCGTCAGCTCGACATCCGAGCTTCGGCTTCTGGGTGTGCTCGCGCGCCGCCGCCTCGGCGAATTGGGGTTGCCGTTCAACGCCAACGAGCTGGTTGATCTGGCTGAGCGGGTGAAGAAGGACGCACTGTCGATCTCCGGCGACATCGTGTTGCGGGCAGCAAAGCGCGGCGTCTCCGCCGGAGAAATGATCGGACTTGTTATGAGCCGCCATCTGCTGGAAGAAGAATTCAAAGTCATATCCGGCTCCGGAACGCGGCCTGCCTTCAGCGCCTTCTTCCTTCTGGACGACTACGCCGACTGGCTCGCGCAGAAGGAAAGCCGCATCGCCGACATACTCGGACTGTGCGTCGAAGAGGGAGAGGATGGCCCGCGCCTGCATGTGGCCGTCATCGAGTCGAAATACGTTTCCACCACCGGAGCGGCGGAAGCCCGGCGCTCGTCGAAGGCCCAGCTCATGGCGACGCTTTCTACTTTCCGTGCGGCACTTTTTGGTGATCCTGGCCGCCTGGACCGCGACGTGTGGTTGTCGCGGCTTGCAGACTTGCTCATTGACGCCGACATTCCACCGGGCTGCTCAGGATTGCTTGAGCGTGTCCGGGCCAAGTTGCACGACGGCGAGGCAGGAATTTCTCTGCGAGGCTATTCACATGTGTTCGTCCATTCCGCCGATCCAGCATCGACTCCTTCCATCTCCGAACAAGTCCTAATAGATGACACAGACCGCATACAAGCTTGGCAGGAGGTCTTCGAGCGGCCCGAGCTTAGGCAGCTTGTCGAAGCCTACATGCGCAAGGAAGACCCGTCGTTGATTCGGTCAAAGCTGGGTTCTGCCAAGCCATGGCTTTCAGCGTTACCGAGGCTGCCTGCCCCGCGTGTCGCTTGGGGCGCAATGATTGAGCTGCTTGCTTCGAGCGCCGAACCAGAAGGGAAAATCGAGCCTACGGCCGATCAGCCGTCTGTGGCCCCAACTCAACCGACGCTTATGCCAGAGCCAACGGCACCCAGCGCACAGTCTTCGGAGCATGTATCACCCACACCATTAAGCTCAAAGCTGGAAGCGCTAGTCGCAGCTAAAACGGCGGGGCTGTCTGCGGTAGCCGACGAGCGCGGAGCATGGGCCGAGGAGATGACCCGCAAGCTCAAAACAGCCCTGAACGGATATGGACTTCAGGCGGTTGTTTTGGGTACGCGGCTTACTCCAAACGGCTGCTTGGTAAGGCTTGCCGGTTCAGATCGGCTGCGCGTTGAAGATATTGAAGCAAAACGAATGCAGCTGCTAACGACGCACGCGATCAATTTGGTCACTGTACAGCCAAAACCTGGCGAGATTGTCGTCACGATAGCTGGCTCGAAGAGGCAGTCAGTTTCGCTTTGGGATTTATGGGCCCGCAGAGCATTCAACAGGAATGCAGCAGGCATTAACACTTCGTTTATCATTGGCCTGCAAGAAATAAATGGGGCACTTCTTTATCTTAATCTAGGAAGCGAATTCGGTGGACTCGCGGCTCATGAACCGCATTCATTAGTTGCTGGAGCGACGGGAAGTGGAAAATCTGTGCTCATCCAAGCTTTACTGCTCGATATCGCAGCAACCAATCCCAAAGAACTTGCCCAGATCGTTTTGATCGACCCGAAGATGGGAGTTGACTATTCGGCGTTGGAAGAATTGCCACATATACGAGAACCTATTGTGACGACAAAGGAGCGAGCCACAATTGTCCTTGGTGAGCTCGTTGAGGAAATGGAAAATCGATACAGATTGTTTGCTTCTGCGCGTGCGCGCGATTTAGCATCATACAATGAAAAGTCTTCAGAGGCAGACAGGTTGCCAATGGTTTTTCTGATTCATGATGAGTTTGCAGACTGGATGCTTGACGATGCTTACAAAGGGGCAGTTAGCGCTGCCGTACAGCGTCTTGGAGTCAAAGCCAGAGCCGCAGGAATTCACTTAGTCTTCGCTGCACAGCGTCCAGACAAAGACGTTATGCCGATGCAGCTTCGAGAGAATTTAGGTAATCGCCTTATCCTCAAGGTTGCTAGCGAGGCGACATCAAAGATAGCACTAGATCGTCCTGGAGCCGAGCTACTACTTGGCAAAGGGCATTTGGCGGCCAAACTTAATGGAGAGCAAGGACTTGTATTTGCTCAGGCACCATTCTTGTCTGATGAAGACATTGGAGCTGCGGTAGAGGCTATTAGCAAAGACGCGAAAGATTTACATGCCAAATAACACCAAATATGGTGAGGGAAATTATCTATGAAGGTTGAACAAAGTAGTTGGACGATTAAAGAACTCGTTCAGCGCAAAGACAAGATTGAACTTACGCCAGCTTGGCAACGAGGCCCGGCGTGGAAACAGCCTCGTCAAGTTCTGCTATTGGACTCGATCCTTAGAAGCATGGATATTCCCAAGGTCTACTTGCGAAAGCTTACCCATGCAGTCTACGAGTACGATGCGGTGGACGGACAGCAAAGACTTAGATCTATTTGGATGTTCCATGCAAACAAGCTCGCGTTGGAGCACACCGAACCGCTGCCCCCAATCGAAGGTGAGGCGATTCAGGGGAAAAGATTTAATCAGTTGAGTCAAAAACTCCAAGATCGTTTCGAAAAGTTCTCAGTGTCCATTGGTGAAATCACGGCCTCTCGTCCAGAGGAGATTAGAAACCTATTCGCAAGACTTCAGATGGGAGTTTCACTCAATCCTGCTGAGCTCCGCAATGCCATGGACGGCCCACTACGCTACTCGATTGATTCGACGGCTCGTTTGCACCCCTTCTTTCACACCTGCAAGATATCGCCAGATCGCTACAAGCACTTAGATTATGCTGCCCATGCTTACGCCATTGCCGCATACCAGGGGGAGCGAGATATTAAGGCGGCAGATTTACGGAATATGATTACCGCGTATGGAACGGATCGAGGATTTGAAGTCCTGGCCCTATCTGCGAAGGTGGATGATGCCCTGACGATTCTTGAAGAGGTGAATGGAATCTTGGATCATTCGATTACTCAAAAATGGATATTCGTTGATCTCTCTTGGCTAATCATGCAACACAGGGACAAAGGCAAGTCCACAGATTCCGCAAAGCTCGCCCGGAAATTCAAGGTGTTCGAATCTTTGCGTCGGGCTTACAACCCCGAGCCTGAAAAGTTGCTGTCTGATGGTGAGCACCCTGATGTGTCAGACGGTCTAAGCAAACACCTTTATGATTACATCAATGCATTTCGCGTTCAGGGAGGTCAGAAGGCCAACTTGGGAATTAGAAATAGAGCGCTTCAGGCGTTTTTGAGGTGATGGAGAACACATATGACATTTAATCCTAATCGCATCCCAAATTCGCTGAAGGAAGCCTATCGAGCAGGGCGTTGTGCTGTTCTCGTCGGCGCTGGGGCGTCCAAGGGGGCAGGATTGCCCTTATGGGGTGAGTTTCTTTCTAAGCTTGTTCAAGTTGCAGCACACGACACTTTGATCGACAAGGATAGAGCGGCCATGTATCAGACACTCTTGGCAAGACCAGAAAAATTCCTGATGGCTGCCGCAGCGATTAAGACCGAACTAGGGCCCTTGTTCGATGAGACAGTCGAGGGCATCTTTACAAAGTCTGGCGCGAAACCAACGGATCTGCATAGGGCGTTAGTAAAGCTTAATAAGTTGCCTTTCGTGTTGACCATCAATTACGACACCCTTATTGAAGATGCTTATGCCGATGCCGGGAATCGTTTGTCTGCGTCATCGTTTGTGGATGCGGGCGACGTTCATCGAAAACTTTCTCGGCGGGAATTTTTTCTACTGAAAGCTCACGGAGACGCTGCTCGTGTCGGCAATGGAATTGTATTAACGGAAGTGGACTACCGAAAGTTGCTTTATGGTAATCCGGGTTATCGAAGCATTCTTTCGGTCATGTTTACAATGTACTCCGTCGTCTTTGTCGGCGCGTCCATGGCTGATCCTGAAATCAACCTTTTGCTTGGATATATTGCAGATGCATTTTCTAGCACGTCTGGTCCTATGCACTACGCCTTGTTAGCCGAAGAAGACATCACGGACGCAGAAAAAGAACGATGGCAGCAAGATTTCAAGGTTCAAGTGATTAAGATATCAAAGGCGGACAACTATTTGGAACTTACGCAATTCCTTGATACGCTTGCAACTGTCTAGCGCTATTTCGTGGCACTCCCGGCTGGCGATGTCAAAAATTGCGTCGATCGTCTTGGTGCAGAGCTTTTTCTAGGCAAGGGAAACTTTGATGCAAAGCTATACGAAGAGCACGGCTCGGTTCTAGTGCAAGCTTCCTTCCTAACTGACGGGGAAATTTCATTGGTAGTTCAAACAATCCAGATGGATAACGTATGAGCGTGAGCCGTATTTTCATTAGTTACGCACTGTTAACTCTGTTACTCATGGCTGCTTCGACTCGCGTTTTCGCAGTTAATGATGAATTGAGACCTGTGACATTTGAATCTCCAGTAGTTGTGTCGAAGATACAGCAAGTCGACGCGGCGAAGATTGCGCAGTTCGAAGCCAAACTGACTACGTTGGATAAAGTCCGGGAAGATTTGAACTTAGTGCTCGGTCGGATTGAGTCATTAGAAAAATCAATCCAAAAAGCGAGTGAAAAGACCGATCACATGACCGAACGCAATGATTGGTTCGCGCTTGTAACAATCATTGTTACTAACCTTATTACTGGCCTTATCGGTTTCGTATCTCAGCGTTCACTTTTGAGAAACCAGCGAAAAATAAATCGCGAACAAGCTAAATCAGAAGTGACGAACTCTTATGTTGAGTGGCAACTAAAGCAGCTTTCTGAACTTTATGGCCCATTAAGGGCTTTGCTCGAGCAATCCAACGCTATGTATCGCCAAATGAATAGAGCCTTAATTTCAGCGAATCCAGGTTTGTTTCGTATGCAGAGTGCTCAGGATAAAGACTTCGACAATAAGGAATTTCAAATCCAAAAAGAGGGGTGCTGGACTCGTTTTCGAACCGTTAAGCACCTTGGAGATGTTTATAACAAAAAATATGAAATAGAACCATATTTTGATGACGTTGTGGATGTCGGTTCAAGAATGGCAACTCTCATCCGGGACAAGGCTGGGTACGCTCGTCCGGAGGATGACGAACTTATAAAAGTGATGGGAACTTACTTGGCGCATTACGCTGTCCTGAGTCGCCTTCACAAGAGAGCTAAGGAGGGAATGCTTATCAGTACTAATATGGCTGATGATGAGGCTGTATTTCCTATCCGTATTCAGAATCTAGTTAACAGTGGTTATCAATCGATTAATGGCCAGATAATTCAGTGGCGAAATCAAGCGTCCGAAAATGATAAGTAGCGACCTAGATCCACTGTTGGCTGTCGATAGCAATACCTTGTCTTTTTATGAAGCCAACGCGATTTCCTATGCCAATCAAACTGCAAAGGTTGACCTTACACACCTCTACAGTTCATTTCTTTCACGACTACCTCTTGGAGCTCGTATTCTGGATGTTGGCTGCGGTTCAGGCAGAGATTTGAAGGCTTTTCATGAAAAAGGTTATGAGGCCATTGGCGTTGACCCGTCTCCATCATTAGTGAAAATTGCACGCGAATGGTCGGGCTGTAAGGTGGAGGTTGGAAGAGCCGAGACACTTCGGTTCAAGGCGATGTTTGATGGCGCCTGGGCTTGTGCTTCGTTGTTACATCTACCTCGTCGATATTTTCCTCTTGCGCTATCAAAAATCAATAAATGCCTAAAACGAGACGGTATCCTTTTTCTTTCAATGCAAGAAGGTTCAGGGGAGGGTGCTTGCGATGATGGAAGATACTTTTCGTATTACAGAAGACAGGAGTTGAGTTTTGAATTAAGCAACGCAGGTTTTGAGATCATTCAAATTTGGACAACAGCCGATTCACTTTTCAAACGAAATGCGATTTCATGGATCAACATAGTAGCTAGAAAAATAGAAAGTTCGATTAATTTACCAGTTCATTTGTGACATAAAATGCACGCCCCACCACCCTCATCTTCGCCAAATAACTCGTCAATATCAGTGTTGCTTTGCTCCGGACGCAACGGGTTCACTGGGCGCTTGCTCAAATCTCGTTGGCGCCTACGCGCGAAATCTTCAATGATCTGATTCACACGTTCTGGCTTTTCCAGATCCTCTAGTGGTTCACCCTTTGTCCATGTAAATGGCGAGCCATGTTCCAATGCGCTTTTTTCATAGCGCTTGGCTTCCTCAAAAGCATCAGGGTGGCGCTCTTTTAAGCGTACCCATTCAATTTTTTGTTGGAAGAAACAAAACGTGCATCCGCTACGAGAACGCCACTCATAATACTTGGGAAAGCCTACTCCGGAAGTCTCCAAAATATCCATGACACCCTGTTTATCTATGCCATTCTCACGGAACGGCAATTTTATTATCAGATTATCTTCGGAAGATATGTATCCTTGGCGGTACTCTTCATCTGAGCGAATTGCCACATAACTTGTGACGACATCTCCGTTGGCGAGCCATGGTTTGAGCCATTGCTTGAATGGAAGTAATTTAAGTTGTTTAGTACACCAGCGCGCATTAGGAGAAGGAAGAAAATGACCAAATTCACGCAGCCAGAAATCAAAATCTCGATTTGGGTTTAAACGCAGGATTGGTTTACCCAGAAATCCTTCGAGAGACCCAAGAAACTCATAGACCTCTGGCAGCTCTTTCCCGGTGTCAGTAAAAAAATAATCAATATTTAACTCAGGATGATGTTGGCGCATATAAACTGCAAGGGCCGCGCTATCCTTACCACCAGAAATTCCTAGTACATGGCGTTCAATCATAGAATCTCATTCATTTGGTCTATGGCTTGAGTACCGGCCTTTGCAAGTGCAGCCAGAAAGATCTCTGGTTTGACGTCATTCATATGGGACATAATCGATTCAGCCAAATCACGAACGTGATTCTGTTCTTGTTCCGAAATATCGAATGATTCTGATACCGTCTTTCCGTGTTCGCCCGTTCCAAAAACAACCGCAATAGCCTGCCTTGTTGGGTTACGATCGCGCACTGCTGCTAACACCTCTATTTGACGGAACCGCAAGGCGAAGTCTGCAAGAGCCATCAATGCAAGATCAATATCTTGATCATTCCAGTCACGAGATGGTTTATTCACAGCTAGTCCTAACAGGCTTTCGTAATATTCTCTAGAATTCTCAAATACTGATAAACGAGCAGCAAAACTATCTAGTCGCAAATTGCCTGAAATACCAATAACAACTTTGGCGCGAAGCTTGATTGAGTCTATGTCATCAAATCCAGCTTCCAACGCCACGAGCATCTTTGAAATGACTCTCCTCAACATCAGATCGTAGGCTTCCGTTAATTCAGAAAGTGCGGCACCCAGACCTTCAATATATTTTTCTAGTTGCCCACCTTCAAACAGTAATGGGAGATCAACAAACAGCACTTTGTGAGGATCACTTGCCCGTAGGAGTACATCACGTATTTCGCGTGAATTTTTGGAGATGCCAGTCGTTCTTTGAACCCAAACAGGTAAGTCATAAACAATAGCAACTAGTGTTCTTGCTGCATCAAGTGGATCTAATTTGCTGGATCGTCCCAGCCTGCTTTGCATTTGCTCATTCAAGCCCTCCAGAATATCGCGGTGATATTCATCTAGCTGAACATGACGAAGAGAAATGCGCGATGGATCCTGTAAGGCTTCATCTATATCAGCCTCTTGCAATTCAGGCACGAACATTCCATTTTTGTAAACTGCTAGGCGGTGTTTGTTAGCCAAAACAAAAGCCAGCATAAGTATGGGCAAAATACCTTCACGAATCCCGAACGGTGGTTTGGCCCATAATTTATAGGTAACGGATAAATCTATACGTTCACCCGCTTCAAATATTAACTGCTCTGCGGCAGCCCAGGCTTTAATGAAAGTTTTGCTTTTGCCACTGTTAACCGGTGGAAGAAAGGCAAATTTTCCAGATTCGTTTTCTCTATAAAAGGAAGTTGATCCAAGCAAGGTATGGAAAAGCCCCGCCTCTACAGGATAGCCCTCGAAGCCCAGATTTGGAATTCCTTCATTCTTAAGCATTGCGTAAAGCAAGTCCCTTCTAGCTTTAGAGATACTTCCAGATGGTTTGTCGCGGTTTAACAACTCGCTAAATATAAAGGGGGTATCAACATATAATTGGTCAGCCAAATTAGACGCCAAAGGCGACAACCCGATTTGTCCAGGATTGGGTAAACGCTCACCGTTGAGATACCAATTTGCGTTAATGAAGGCATCTCTGAGTTCATTTTCCAATTGGGCCCGAATTGCAGACATGCGCCCGTTAATTTCTCTCCTGGCAACAGGGTCGCCTTCAAGTTCTGGGCGTTGATTTCGTACGGATTCAATTCCCAACAATTCACGCCCAAGCTCTCTGATAATCTCTCCGTTTTTTGGGGATCCAAGTACAACAGGATATGTTGATTCCTTCTGAGAGGCAGTCTTACAGCGATTATCTAATTGTCGAATTGTTGTGTCTCGATCAGGAATTGCCAATACGAACTGACCAAAACTTCCATCTGTTGGCTCAAACTTTGCCACCTGCGAATCAAGCTCTGATATCCGACACAACGAAATATTCATCCAACGCAATGTCCCGTGCATGTAGTAGTGCCGCTTTGCAATAACAGGGAATAGATTGCTGAGATTGGTTAGGGTCTCAAGATTGGGATCCCCAATAGTGGCTAGGGCATCATTAACACCTGCATCAATGTCAAAATCACTACCAGCAAACACTCCCCATGACCCCAAGTGCTTGCGGTAAGCAATAACGGACCAACCCTTAAGATCTTCTAATGCCGTCCGAATATAATCTTCTGGTTGATCGGGCAAGCAGGAACAAAGTGTCTCATTGTCTGCCGCGAGACCAGAGCCGTTCCGAAACAATTCAATTAACGCAATGGTCTTGGTTAACTGGACGTGTATGGTGTGTCCTTTTGCTTCCGCACGCTCTACAGCTTCTGCTGCTTGAGCCCATCGATGTCCGTCTGGCGATGCAAGAATTGCGGTTTCAAGATTGATTCTGAGGTAGTCCCAATAAGTGGCCGGTAGGTATAGGCTCTTTTCACTAGCTGGGGCTGACTGTAAAAAATCCATGAACCCTTTTGGCTCAATCGAAACAAGAAAGCCAAATGTGCTACGTTCATTCTGCCCAAAACGACGCTTGGAGGTCGGCCCTAGTAAGGCTGCCGTGGCTGGATGCAATGGCCAGCAATTATCAAGTCGTGCCCAGAAATCAGCGTTAACCGTTGGCCTGCGTGTTTTGATAGAGTGCGCGACTTTCTTCGACAGAGATTCAGTCCATGGGTGCGGCAAGATGTTATCAATGGCCTTGCCGGTAAGTTCTACCAACTCATCACTTCCCGCCACTAGCGGAATATCAACAAATCGGCCTTGTATCTTTGCCCACTCTTCCCGAGCATCACGTCCCAGCTTCGTTGCGTACTGCTCGAATGCTTGATGAAGAATACCAATAACCACCAACTTCCCACGACTGCGGCTGGCAATCTCGGCTAACTCTTGGTAAAAATATACGTCGTCCCCATGATGTGCTGACGACTCTAAAAATTTACCTAACTCGTCAATTACAACCAAAACTCCCGCATGCTCCCCGGATTCTGCTGCACCCACCAACATTTCCAGTAAATCAGCAGAAGTAATATGAGTAGTTTTTTTTCTTTGTGATTCGGCAGAAAGAGATTTAGTAAGTGCTCGATATAGCTCTTGAATAACGCTTGTTCTTCTACCAACAATAGGGACAACTAGCCAACCCTTTTTACCCGGATTGAATGCCTTTAGAATCAAGTCGTCATTATTAAGGCCGAGCACATGTTGGGCAGCCTTACGAATAGACTGTTGAGGATAAACTAGGGAACAAAGCGCCAAAGCAAGGGATGACTTTCCTCCACCATAAGGACCAGTCCATGTAAAAGCCCTCTGTTTAGTCTCCAGAATTTGACGCGCAGTACCGTCAAGTACAGTTCTTGCCGTTCCTTGGCAAATATATCCTTGAAGGCTATCTTCCCTATCAATATCTGTATCTATTCTTATTGATCTTTGAAATTGTCTAGATATATGAACTACATCTGCTAGTGTCTGAATGCCATTGTTCTTCATGCTTTACTCCCAAGGGCATCAATAGGAGAAATTGCTCCCTTTACACAAAGAACATGTCGTTGACCCGCAGTGTCCGACCACACATATCTCCCGCGAGTAACAGCCTCAAGATTGATTAATCGCTCTGCAATTGAATCCTCATCAAGCTTAAAAGCTCGCCCAGGAGAGCCGGGATCATAGGCAATGGACTCAAAGGACAAAGTGTTCTGATTTGGCGCAACGCATTTCCAGAATTCTGCGAGGGCATATAGAAATACTTCATCTGGAAGTGTCGATTTTGGCCCTCGCCGGAACTCATAAAGTCCGCCCGTGCCCACTTGAATCAACCCTAACTCTCCGAGCATCGGTTCCGTAATATCTTCCATTGTGGCATTTCTTGATTTTGGAACGTAACTCCGCAAGAACACCTCAACGTCACGAGCCATTGAGTTTTCGGATACCTTAATCTTTGGTGTCTTTTCATTGATGTATTCAACCAAGCCATCTTCCAATTGCTTGGCGGAAAAACTCTGCTCACTTACATGATTAAAGGCCCAGTACCAAGTTGTAGCACGCGGAGTGGCTGTCGTTCGCCCCGCTAATTTCCAGTGCATGAGCCAAGAAGTTGCATAGTGCTCACAGTAAGGATCCAGCCCGTCATTAGCAAATAATTTTTTGCCGAGATCTGTTGCTATGTGCCCACCACTTTTGCTTTCAATAATTCCGCAGGCAAGAGCCCAGTGACGGATAGATCCCACCATGTTTTTCCCGACACCAAAAGTGACGATTGCGTCTTCGCTAGAGAAGGCTCCCTTTTGCTCGCAACTAACTGCATCAAAAGCCTTTTTTAGCCACATCTGCCGGAGCGGGAAAGTTTCATGCCCGGAAAAGTGTGGTGCATAATTAACATCAAAAATTACACTTCGCATATAGCTCCTCTTCACTGGATAATCTTACCAGCTTTAACGGGGACTGGAGGATTTCACCAGTAATTAATAAATTAAAAAATAACTGAAAAATGTATAACTATTTGTATTAACAGTAATTATTGTCTTATACCCAATTTTTGTGGGATTACCTAACTCATCTGGCAGCCAATACGTCTTCCAATTCAGCGTCAGTACTACACCGGCTTATGAGGAGCAGGTCTTATAGGCAAGAGTTTCTTGGTGATGTGTACAGTGAGCCGTACCATGGCACTCATATATCGGGCTGCTTGTCGCTTGCAGGTACCGCAATGGATGAAGGTGACCGAGGTGTTCAAGAGCGACAGCGATGCGCAATTCCTCGAATGCGCTGGCGTCACGGGTTTTACCCGCACGTGACACTCTCGACCTTGCAGCGTGCCGCTTGCCCTGGTCGGTCGTAAGGTGCAAATCGAATTGGTATGATGCTGTGAATGGTCGGTATTGCAATGATTAGACATAATGCTTATTATACATATAACTAATTGATTATAATATTGTTTTATAAATATGTGCTCAGGTGCGTTTGAGCTCGACCAATGCTATGGCGTCATGATCGACATTGCGGCGTGCCACGTCGCAAAGATGATGGTGATGGGTGAACACAATGACTTGGCCAGATGCGGAAAAGTCCGCCAACGCC